>OHBM01000950.1_pt1 | contig 22546 bp, 22 predicted proteins | sample 1577251 | NCBI WGS metagenome assembly OHBM01 (sample SAMEA3541557, study PRJEB24748) | human gut metagenome | biome: human gut; feature: human-associated habitat; material: faeces | place: China | collected 2012 | reverse complement strand
CGCTTTTGGCATTGCGGAGCTTGTAACTGCCGGACTTGCGATAGGCATTTTCCAGTACAATAAGGCTCGCGCTTTCTGACAGAAATTCCTGTGTAGTCAGCATGGACTTTTGCTGCTGTGGCAGTTTTTCATGCCGGAACTGCTGTCTGTATTCCTTCGGGGAAAGCTGATATTGCTGGCGGAAGCCTTTGTTAAAATACTTGGGGTCAGAAAAACCGCAGCTGATACAGATATCAAGCAGGGAAAGATTGGTCAGGAGCAAAAGCCGTCTGGCATTTTCACAGCGTATTTTGAGCAGATACGTCTGGAAGGGCATTCCGAATGTTTCCTTGAACAGATGGGAAAGGTAGTACAGGGAAAGATTTTCACGTGCTGCAATATCGGAAAGCAGCAGCTTTTCTCCTGCATGCTGTTCAATATACTGGGAGATGCTTCTGGTGCGTCTGGCATTTTCATGGAGCAGCTGTGATTCCTGATGGGAAATAAAATGGTGCGGCAAAAGATGCAAAAGTGAGAAAAAGCAGGCATTGACCAGACTGGCGCAGCGGAGCGCAAAGCAGGCATTCTTTTGAAAATATGCAAGGGCAAGTGATGTCATGTCGGAAAACAATGTCCGGTACTGTGCATCGTCACCGGCAGGCAGGACACAGGAAGTAAATTCCAGATGATCGATCTCAGGATAATACGGAGCAAAAAAGGCGGATGAGACCTGCAGGGAAAGAAGCAGCGCAGGATTGTCAGCTTTTATTTCGTGGCTCTGAAACGGATTGATCAGCCAGAAGTCGCCTGGCTGCAGCAAAAGTGTCTGCCCGGGCAGCAGGATGGAAATGTTACCGTCCAGCACCAGTCCGAGTTCAAAATCTTTATGAATGTGTGGTGCGCGGTAGAGCAGATTCACCACAAATACTTTAAAATTGGTTTCCGCATGGGAAATGATCTCGTATTCTCTTTTCATCATGTCTATTATGATAGCATAAGACAGCAAATTAGTCATGTTTTTTCCTTAAACTTGTAACAGTCAAAAGTTATGATCCATAGTAGGATAAATACATCAAAAATAACTCCGGTGATGCCCGGAGACGATAGAATGCACCGCGTGCAGTAGTACAGGAAAAGGAGGAATATAATATGTCACAGTTTAAATTTTCAGTAGGACCGTGGAACGTACATCCGGGAGCAGATTCTTACGGACCGGCAACAAGAGCAGATATCCCGGCAGAACTGGATCCGGCAAATGAGATCGGTTTTGCACTTGCAATGGGCAAGCTTTAATCAGGTAAAGGTACTGAAGGAAAACGGCTATGGAAGTCATGGTGAATATGTCGGACTGGATGTAAAAGCAATGCGTACCACGAAGGGCGAAGACAGCTATAAACATCTGGAAAACAGAGACTTCGAAGCACTTGAAATGTATGTGATGAATTTACTGATGGGGATTGAATAAGTATGGAAAAAAAGAAGGTAATCGCGGCGGGACATATCTGCCTTGATATCACACCGATGTTTCCGGACAGAAAAGCACAGCATCCGGGGGAGATTCTGTCCCCCGGAAAGCTTCTGGAGGTTGGCGCGGCTGACGTACATACGGGTGGCAGTGTTGCCAACACGGGGCTTGCAATGAAGAAGCTTGGTGCTGATGTATCCTTGATGGGAAAAGTCGGAAAAGATGCTTTTGGCAATATGATCCTGGATATTTTGAAAAAACATGATGCGGATACGGATATGCTGATCGAAGAGGGGGAAGAGACCTCTTATTCTGTCGTGCTTGCAATTCCGGGGATCGACCGTATCTTTTTGCATAATGCGGGGGCAAACCGTCATTTTAAGGCGGCGGATATTCCGCAGGAAAAACTGGAAGAAGCTGCATTGTTCCACTTTGGTTACCCACCGCTAATGCCGGAAATGTATGAAGATAATGGTGCAGAGCTCGTCTCACTGATGAAACGTGCGAAAGCCGCAGGCGTGGCAACTTCGCTGGATATGGCTGCGGTAGATGAAAATGCACCGGCGGGACAGGCAGACTGGAAAGAGATTCTGAAAAATGTGCTGCCGTTTGTTGATTTTTTCGTTCCAAGTGTGGAAGAACTTTGCTTTATGCTGGATCGTGAGCGGTTTCACGAATGGCAGAAGCGGGCGGACGGACGGGATATTACGGAAATTCTGGATGTGGAAAAAGACATCCGCCCTTTGGCAGAGCAGTGTATGGAGTTTGGTGCAAAGGTACTGCTGATCAAATGCGGTGTTCCTGGCATGTATCTGCGTACGGCAGACAAAAATTCGCTGGAGAAAACCGGCAGTAAAGCAGAACTTTCCGCTGATGTATGGTCAGAGAAAGAAATTTTTGAGAAAAGCTATGTACCGGACAGAGTACGTTCCGGGACAGGAGCAGGAGATTCGAGCATTGCAGCATTTCTGACTGCCATGCTGGAAGGCTGTGAGCCGGAGGAAGCACTACATCTGGCAGCGGCGACCGGTGCCTGCTGTGTAACGGAATATGATGCACTAAGCGGATTGAAGCCGTTTGATGAACTGCGGGCGAAGATCGCCGCAGGTTGGGCTAAATGTCATGCATCGTCAGATGCATGATGTAGCCCCTCGCATCGCGCAGCGATTGATCATGCGAGGGGTTCCCAAAAATGTCATGCATCGCCAGATGCATGATAAATATGAAATGGAGGAGAAAAGATGTTAGTCAATATGAATGACGTCCTGCTGCCTGCAAAGAAAGGCGGCTATGGCGTTGGATTTTTTAATGCGGTCAATGTGGAGATGGCAAGAGCCATCATTGAAACAGCAGAAGAACTGAGAGCTCCGGTCATGGTCGGAACAGCAGAAATCCTGCTGCCTGCTATGGAACTGACAAGGGTAGCGGAATATCTGATCCCAATGGCAGAAAAGGTAAGTGTTCCTGTCTGTGTGCACTACGATCACGGTTTGACCTTTGAAAGATGTATGCAGGCATTGGAGCTCGGATTTACTTCTATTATGTATGACTGCTCTACCGCTCCCTATGAGGAGAATATTGAAAAAGTGGCCGAAATGGTAAAGATCTGTCATGCGATGGGCAGAACGGTGGAAGGCGAGCTGGGACATGTCGGCGATAATGCCGGCGCAGGTAAGCTGGAAAATCCGAGTGACTATTTTACAGATCCGGAAACAGCTGCGGATTTTGTGAAACGGACAGGCGTGGATTCTCTTGCGGTAGCAGTCGGTAATGCACATGGCGATTATGCATTCCCGCCAAAGCTGGATTTTGAGCGCATTCGTGTGATTGCGGAAAAGACCGGTATTCCGCTTGTATTGCATGGCGGCAGCGGACTTTCCGATACAGACTTTAAGACGGCTGTCAAGGAAGGCGTTGCCAAGGTCAATATCTTCACGGATATTGATAAAGCCGGAAAACGCGGTATTGAAGCAGGACTGGCAGCAGGAGAGAAGTCTATGATGGGACTCATTCCGTATGAGATCGATGCCATGAAAGAAGTTGTCCGTGACAAGATTTTATTATTCGGTTCGAATGGAAAAGCCTGAAAACGCATAAAATACTGGAAACGGAGCATAAACGGGAACAGTATGTTGCAATTTTTTGTACAATATGATACAATCATAAAAGTTAGCGTTGGCTACTCGTTAGCCAACGCTTTTTGTAGTGAGGAACAAAATCAAGCACAAGTGAAGCTTGTATTTGATTTTGCCCGAACGTACAACGAAAAAATCGCAGAGTGCGAAGCACGACTGCCGGCGAGACCGGCAGGATTTTTGAGTTGAGAGGAACAAAATCAGGAGGAAAAATGACTAATGGACGAAAAAGAAACTATGAAACCCTACATCAGCGCAGATCGGACGCTGCATGAAATGACACCGCTCTCTATCATTGTCGGTATCATTCTCGCGATCGTTTTCGGTGCTGCCAATGCATATCTGGGACTGCGTGTCGGTATGACCGTGTCTGCATCGATCCCCGCAGCTGTTCTTGGCATGGGTGTTTACCGGATGTGCAGGAAAAAGGACACAATTCTGGAAAGCAACATGGTACAGACGATCGGTTCAGCAGGTGAATCACTTGCGGCCGGTGCAATCTTTACAATGCCGGCGCTTTTTTTATGGGCACAGGAGGAAGGAACCAAAATGCCAAGCATTATGGAAATCGCTCTCATTGCATTGATCGGCGGACTGCTTGGTATTTGCTTTATGGTACCGCTCAGAAAGGCACTGATCGTACAAGAGCACGGAACACTGCCTTATCCGGAAGGAACTGCCTGCGCAGAAGTATTGCTGGCAGGAGAAAAGGGCGGTGCGAATGCATCGGTCGTATTCCTGGGCATGGGAATTGCAGCATTGCTCAAATTTATTGTAGACGGTCTGAAGGTTGTATCTTCTGCTGTTACGGTAACTATACAGAAAATTCACGGAGAAATCAGTGCACAGGTTTATCCGGCACTTGTCAGTGTAGGCTATATCTGCGGCTTTAAGATTGCCTCTTATATGTTTGCGGGCGGTATTTTAGGCTGGCTCGTACTCATTCCGATGATCTATTTATTTGGCGCGGATACAACGTTATTCCCTGCAAGCGTTTCTGTGCATGAGCTTTGGGAGCAGGCCGGCGCATCCGGTATCTGGAGCAGCTACATTCGTTATATCGGCGCAGGTGCTGTGGCAACAGGCGGTATTGTCAGTCTGATCAAGTCTCTGCCGCTGATCGTCAGAACATTTGCAGATGCAATGAAAGGACTGAAAGGTTCCGGGAAACAGGCAAATGAATTGCGTACGGAAAAAGACCTGAAGATGTCGGTTGTACTCATTATGCTGGCAATCCTCATCGTTGCTATTGCCGTGACACCGGTCATTCCGATTGACGTGATCGGTGCGATCGTGATCGTTATTTTCGGTTTCTTCTTTGCAACTGTTTCTTCCCGTATGGTAGGCTTGGTCGGAAGCTCCAATAATCCGGTATCCGGTATGGCGATCGCAACGCTTCTTGCGACAACGGTTCTGTTGAAAGCAACCGGTCATACAGGTATGTCCGGTATGACAGCAGCGATCGCGATCGGTTCTGTAATCTGTATCGTAGCTGCAATGGCAGGTGATATGTCGCAGGATTTAAAGACCGGTTACATTTTAGGTGCAACACCGGTGAAACAGCAGTACGGTGAAATGATCGGAACGGTTGTATCTGCTGTAACGATCGGCTTTGTATTATATCTGTTAAATGCAGCCTGGGGCTTTGGTACTCCGGAGCTTTCCGCACCACAGGCAACACTCATGAAGATGATCGTAGAAGGTGTTATGGGTGGCAATCTGCCATGGACACTTGTTTTTATCGGTGTATTTATTGCACTTGTGGTAGAGCTTCTTGGCATTCCGGTACTGCCGTTTGCCATTGGTCTGTATCTGCCGATCGAGCTCAGCTCCTGCATCATGATTGGTGGTATTTTACGCTGGGCACTGGAAAAGAAAAAATATAAGAGTGGGGAGCAGAAGGAAAGCGCGATCTCAAACGGTGTGCTCTGCTGTTCCGGTATGATCGCAGGTGAAGGTCTGATTGGTATTTTACTTGCTGTATTTGCAGTCGTAAAAGTAAACGGAAGATCACTTGCAGAGTATATTGATCTGTCAGGCAGTGTAAATCTTGGACAGATTGGAGCACTTGTTGTACTTGCCCTTGTCATTTTATCGATCCTGAAATTTACGATCTGGAATAAAAAGGTTGACAAAGAGTAACTATGAAAAAACAAGATAATTTTTTGGAATATATCCCGAAGATCAAAGAGGGAATAAGCTGGAAGCCGGAACAAGACCATGTCATCATTGATATGGAAAACAAAGGTCTGGCGAACCGCATTGCGCAGATCTGTTTTGGCAGACCAAAGGTCAGCCATATCACGCTGGAAGAGCTGGGCAGCTTTATCTGGCAGCAGATCGATGGGGAGAAAAACATCCTGCAGATAGGACAACTGGTGCAGGAAGCCTTCGGGGAAAAGGCAGAGCCCTTATATGAAAGGCTGGCGCAGTATATGAAGATACTGTATGGACGAGGTTTTATCACGTTCCGGAAAGTATAACGTGCATAAAAAGAAAACTATCCTAAGAATCCCGGATGAAACAGCCTGTGGCTGTTTCATCCGGGATTTTACTATGTCACATTCCTAAATTTAGATCACGGTTTTGATAATAGTCTGTATTGGCAAAAAACAATAATACGCAACAACATATTTGTACATTTATTGCCGATAACGTGGTATACTAATGAAAACAGACGTGGATTAAAACTTTAAAAAGGAGGACATATATGCAATATCTTTCCGTGGCAGAGGTGGCAAAAAAGTGGAATATATCGGAACGCAGTGTTAGAAATTATTGTGCGCAGGGGCGTGTACCGGAAGCCTTTTTGAAAGGGAAAACATGGAATATTCCGGAAAACGTAGAAAAACCGGAACGTTCCAATAAAAAGGAACAGTCGGTTACTTTGCTGGATATTTTACAGGACGAAAAGGCAAACAGATATGCCGGCGGTATTTATCATAAGACACAGATTGAACTGACCTATAATTCAAACCATATGGAAGGCAGTCGTCTGACACACGATCAGACCCGTTATATATTTGAAACAAATACGATCAGTATTGAAAAAGAAGTGCTCAATGTAGATGATGTGATCGAAACGGCAAATCATTTCCGCTGCATTGACAGTATTATTGATTGTGCAAAAACAACTCTTACAGAAAAGTTTATCAAAGAACTGCATCTGATCTTGAAGAATGGAACCAGTGATTCCAGAAAAGAGTGGTTTGTTGTCGGGGACTATAAAAAAATGCCGAATGAAGTTGGGGGCATGGAAACTGCACTTCCGGAAGAAGTTGCCGGTGAGATGAAGAAGCTGCTGGCAGCGTATAACAGTAAGGAAGAAAAGTCATTGGAAGATATTCTGGATTTCCATGTAAAATTTGAACGGATTCATCCGTTTCAGGATGGAAATGGGCGTGTAGGGCGACTTATCCTGTTTAAGGAATGTCTGAAATATCATATTGTTCCGTTTATTATTGAGGATGATCTGAAGCTGTTCTATTATCGTGGATTGAAGGAATGGAACAATGAGAAGGGATGTCTGACGGATACTTGTCTGACAGCGCAGGACAGGTATAAGGCGTATTTAGATTATTTTAGAATTGCATATTGACAGCATTGGTTTATAGTTATAAACTAAAGCCACAATAGGTCTACAACTATAAACCAACAATCCAAAGAACACCGGAGAGGAGTATGGCAAATGGAATATGCAAAGTTATGTGACAGTGAATATCGCTTTATGTGTGTGATCTGGGAGGCAGAGCCGGTAAGCTCCGGCGAACTGGTCAGCTTATGTCAGGAAAAGCTGGGCTGGAAGAAGTCAACGACCTACACCGTGCTCAGAAAGCTGTGCGAGAAGGGGTATCTGGAAAATAAGGAGACGATCGTATCAGCACTGGTATCGAAAGAGCAGGTACAGGCAAAGGAATCGGAGGAGTTTGTGGAGAGAACCTTTGACGGCTCTCTGCCCGGTTTTATTGCAGCTTTTCTGGGAGGCAGAAAAATATCCGGTGAGGAAGCGGAGGCGCTCAAACAGATGATCGAGGCACATAAGGAGGTGTAAAGGATGCGTGGATGGGTAGAATTTTACATGCTATTTCTGCAGCGAAATGGCATATTGACACTGGTGATCCTTGCTGTATTATTGGTGCGGCTCCTTTTACGCAGACTGCCTAAAAAATACAGCTATCTGCTCTGGTCAGTAGTCGGGATCCGTATGCTTTTAAAGCTACAGCTTCCGTCGCGGTTTGGTCTGCTCAGTCTCTGGTATTATGTGACGCAGCGGCTCGGCGGCTACCGGCTTTTGACAGATCCGAAGCGGCTGACTAATATGCAGAAGATAACGGATCCGCAGGCAGGGGCGCAGAATCTACAGCCTGCAGGGCAGCTTATCACAGGACAGACAGTGACCGGAGCGGCCCGGGGACTGTCACAGGCAGGAGCTAAAGCGGGCAGCGGATGGGATCATTTGTTACAAATTTGTATGCTTATCTGGATCGCCGGTATGATCGTACTGCTGCTGTATGGTATTTTATCTTATTTTAAATGCAGGAAAATGACTGTGCAGGCAGTACATATGGAAGGCAATATCTGGGAATGTGATCATCTGACAACCCCGTTTGTGCTTGGGATCGTCAGACCACGTATTTACATTCCGTTTCATTTATCGGCGGAAGAAAAGCCATATATTCTGGCACATGAAACATATCACATCAGAAGGGGCGATCCGATCGTGCGGCTGCTTGCATTTGTGCTATTGACGTTTTACTGGATCAATCCGTTTGTATGGATCGCATATTTTCTGATGATCCGGGATATGGAAATGAGCTGTGATGAAGCTGTGCTTCTGCAGCTTGGGACACAGATCAAAAAAGCTTACAGTAATTCCCTGCTTACTTTTGCAACGGGCAGAAAGCAGGTTACCTTTTCTCCACTTGCATTTGGAGAATCAGGCACATCCGGCCGAATTAAAAATATTCTGGATTTTAAAAAGCCGAAGGTGTGGGGCAGTCTTTTGGCAATACTGGCTGTGATACTGGCAGCAGTCTTCTGTCTGACGAGTCAGAAAACAGAGGATGATACAAGTGCCTCACAGAGTGAGCAACAGGTAACTGACAACTCCCGGAATGCACAGGCGGCAGAAGAAGCAAAGCAGGAGACGGAAGCTGCCAGACAGGCGGCAGAACAGGCGCAGCAGGATGCAGAGCCGGCAGAGGATGCCAGACAGATGGCAGAACAGATGCAGCAGGATGCAGAGAAAGCGGCAGCTGCTGCCGAAAGTGCACGCCAGGAAGTAGAGGAACAGGTGCAGGATAGGATGGACAGTATTCTGGCGGAGCTTGACGGCGATCTTTCCAGAGCATACGCATGGGTCAATACGGCAGAGTTTAAGGAAGATGCCAACGTACTGATCAAAATGGCAGAAGATCCGACCGGTCAGTATGCAGCGTATGGTTTTCTTTGCGGCGAATATGGAAGCTATGGGATTCTTTTGAATGACAAGTTAAACGGAGAGGATAGCTGGAACTATTTTTACACACCATGGGCTTATACAGGCTCATCTGATGTGGAACCTGCGATGGAGAAGGCAGCAGATGGTTACAGCGGAACCTTTACATTTCCGGCACCGGCAAATGATCCGGTAAAAAGCAGCATACAGATAAAGACATGGAAGCTGCAGAGCTATGATACGGGAACGATTGAGATAGAAGATGTGACAAAGAGTGCGGAAAATGAGTTGTTGTACGGCAACACCATAGCTGCGCTGGATGATCAGACGCAGTTTGCGCTTGTGGATATCGGACTGGAGCATGCTGTGCTGTTTACCACGGAGCAAAGTTACACCTACGATACGGGTGTGCAAGCTGCTCTGGACTGCCATGTATATTATGTGATAGACGGTAGTGTAAAGGATCTGGGCAGTGTGGAAAGCGAAGGAACCGCATATCCTGTCAGCTATGGGCAGGGCTGCATCTATACGGCAGGAAATCACAGTGTAAGTAAATATGTGATCGATGAAATGACATATCAGCTCATCTGTGAGCAGAAGGATGAGGTAAGCTACGATGCAGACGGAAATGTTTCCTATATCCGTTCTTATCCGGGGATGGACAAAGAAAAAAGCAGTACAGAGAAAGCCTATAACGAGGCGATGGAAGCCTACAGTCAGGCAGTCCCGGTCAGCTTTTCTTATGGAGCTGACGGTGCTTTGTAAATGCAGGTAAATGGCGATTCGGAATACGTGCAGAGAAAGATAAATGGCATATATTCCGAATTGTTTTTTTGAAGAAATACATAGAAATGTGATTTGGAAGAATACTACATATATCAGAAATTCGTAGAAAAGGAGAGATTGTCCGGTGGAAAAAGAAATACAGAATATGTTTTGTTTCCAATGTGAACAAACTGCGGGCTGTGATGGCTGCAGCGGAAAGGTAGGTGTCTGCGGCAAAACCGCGGAGGTGGCAAATCTGCAGGATGAACTGACCGGCGCATTGATCGGGCTTGCCCGTTCTTTAAACGGAGCCGGGAAAGTAGAGCAGAGGACAAGTGATCTTGTGATCCGTTCTTTATTTGCCACACTGACAAATGTCAATTTTAATGAAGCATCCATAAAAGAAATGATCGCAGCGGTGCAGCAGGAAAAGAACAGCTTAAAGCCAGGGTGCAGGAGCTGCGCCAATCCATGCGGAATGACAGAGGATCTGCAGCTTGACAGCATCTGGAAAGCAGAGGAAAACATCAGATCGTTAAAATCCCTTGTATTATTCGGACTGCGTGGCATGGCAGCCTATGCTTATCATGCCATGGTATTGGGATTCCGGAATGAAGAGGTAAACTTCTTTTTCATGAAGGCACTGTTTCTGCTTGGCGAGAAGCTGACGGTAGAAGAACTTCTGCCGCTTGTAGATGAAGTGGGAGAAAAAAATCTGCTTTGTCTGGAGCTGTTAGACCGTGCTAATACAGAAAGCTACGGGAACCCAGAGCCGACGGAAGTACCGCTGAAGATCGAAAAGGGACCGTTTATTGTGATATCCGGTCATGACCTTCTGGATTTAAAGCTGTTACTGGAGCAGACAGATGGCAAGGGAATCAATATATATACTCATGGGGAAATGCTGCCCGCCCATGGTTACCCGGAGCTGAAAAAGCATCCGCAGTTAAAAGGAAATTTCGGAACTGCATGGCAGAATCAGCAGAAGGAATTTGAAAATATTCCTGCACCGGTGTTGTTTACGACTAACTGTCTGATGCCGCCGAAGGAAAGCTATGCAGACAGAATCTTTACCACAGAGGTTGTTTCCTACCCGGAAATGGTGCATATCGGAGAAGATAAGGATTTTACACCTGTCATTGAAAAGGCACTTGCACTGGGCGGCTACAACGAGGATAAACAGCTTTATGGCATTAACGGCGGCGAAAAGGTAATGACAGGCTTCGGACATCATGCAGTGCTCTCTCATGCGGCGGAAGTGGTGGAAGCGGTCAAAGCAGGAAAGATCCGTCATTTCTTTCTGGTGGGTGGCTGTGACGGTGCAAAGCCGGGCAGAAACTACTATACGGAATTTGTCAAACAGACACCGCCGGATACGATCGTACTGACGCTGGCTTGTGGAAAGTTCCGTTTCAATGACCTGGATCTTGGGACGATAGCAGGGCTTCCGCGTATTATGGATGTCGGGCAGTGCAATGATGCCTATGGTGCGATCAGGATCGCACTTGCGCTGGCAGAGGCATTTGGCTGCAGTGTCAATGAACTGCCGCTCTCCATGGTGCTTTCCTGGTATGAACAGAAGGCAGTCTGTATCCTTTTGACACTGCTGCATCTGGGCATCAAAGATATCTTACTCGGACCGACACTGCCTGCTTTTTTGTCTGGGGACGTACTGGACATACTTGTAAAAAACTACAATATCGGCAAGATTTCCACACCGGAAGAAGATCTGGCAAAGCTGCTGCATATTTGACACAAATTTTACTTTTATTTTACGGGAAGGCGATATTGCACTTTTCTCCCGCCTGATACACTGAAAAAAGTGTATCAGGCAAAGGAGAAAGTGTATGAATGAAAAAGTACAGGTAATATTTGGTCTGGTGGGTGATCTTGCACTGTTCTTATATGGTATGAACAGTATGAGCGACGCCATGCAGAAGGCAGCCGGTGAAAAGAATGAAGAAGCTGCAGGATCGGATCACAGATTATATATCCAAAATGTTTGCCGGCGGTAAGCTGACAGGAACATACGCGTCTATTCTTTATAATATGGACAGAATGGCAGACAACTGTGCGGCGATCGCAGAGGAAGCACTTGAGCATATTACATTTGACAGATTTGCGATTGACAGTGAGGAAGAGTATCTGATCAGAAGAAGCCTGCAGGAAGCGGCGGCAGAAGGAAGTCCGGCATAGGATGAACGGAAAGAGAAAGCTGGCAGGACCTCAATAAAAGATAGCAAAACAATCCCTTCTGTGTTACAATTCTGGTTAGAAAAGACTAACATGTAACACAGGAGGGATTTTTTATGCAGCAGGGAGAAAGCAGAAAACCGGATCTGCTCTGTACATTGGAAGCGGAAGGCTTTCTTGGCAGTTTTTATCAGGGAGACCGCTATGTGGATAAAGCGGTTATTTTTGTGGGTGGCAGTGGAGAGACACGGAATGTGGTAGAAGCAAGAGCTGCTATTTTAGCAAGAGAAGGATACAGCGTGTTAGCAGTGGGTTATTATCTATGGAAGCCGCTTTCAAAGCAGACTGTCGCAATTCCGCTCGATTATGTGGAACGTGCGATTGACTGGCTATTGCAAAAATGTCCGGTAAAGATTACAAAGATCGGCATGACAGGCCTTTCGCTTGGCGCTGCGTATACTGCGCTCTGCGGCGCTTACTTTCCACAGATCAGTTGTGCGATCGTTGTTTCGGGCTTTGATTTTGTGGTGGAAGGCTGCAAAAATATGGTCATCAGACAGCACAAATCTTATTTTACATTGCATGGGGAAGATATTCCGTATGAACCTGCCCAGGCACTTTCGCACTTGTCTGCTACATTAAAAAAATGGAAAAAAGATCCGCGTTATGATTCTAAAGCAATGAACCGTTTCTATTATAATGAATGTTTTGATGGCAGAACGGATGCAAGCCGGATCAAGGTGGAAAACGGAAACTGCGACTGGCTGTTTCTGGCACCGGGCTATGATGATACATGGCCGTCTGATCAGGCAGTGAAGCGTATAATGCAGGTTTTGCAGGAAAATCAATATCCACATCGTTATGAGTGCATGATCTATGAAAAAGGCAGTCATCTGCTTGGAATGCCGGAGGAAGCGCTTGCTGCCATGGGCGGAGGCGATATAGAGAAGCTGTGCCGTATGCTGGGACACTTCCTGACGATGGAAAAGAAGTATCCAAAGGAATGTATGGAGGCGAGAGAGGAAAGCTATCGGAAAATGCTGTCGTTCCTTCATGAGAGCCTGATCGGGGCGTAACACAAAATCGCTGCTTCACGATCGCGGATGCAGACGGGAAATCCGTGACAATGTTTGATGAGAATGGTAAGATATTTGCGGACGGTGAAAGTAAGTATACGATTACAGTGGCTTCTCTTTCGCAGGCATAAAATGGGCAATATCACAGGGCATATGAATAAAGCGCGGCTGAACCGTTGTATATACCGGGTGCTATACTGTCTGAAAAAAGCAGGGAGATATACAAATGAATATAAAAAACAGCATACAAACAGAACGGGGAGCCGAGATTTTACTGATTTTTGTACTGGTTGCCAGAAGTACATCCTTTGTGATGTCGAAGGTCACAATGAACGCGATGAATCCGTTTAATCTGCTGGGAGTCAGATTTTTGCTGGCATTTCTGCTTCTCTGTATCCCATTTGGGAAAAGGCTTGTGAAGATCAAAAAACAGACCATGCTAAAGGGATTGCTGGTCGGACTGGCCTTTTTCTGCGTTATGACGGCAGAGCTTTTTACGCTCCGGCTGACAGCCTCATCTACATCATCTTTTTTGGAAAATATGGCGATCGTATTTGTACCGATCTTTGAAGCGGTGCTTTTGCGCAGACTGCCTGCAAAATATAGTGTGGCAGGTGTTCTGATTTCTATGACCGGAATTGGATTCCTGACGCTGGAAGGTGGCAGGATCGCACTGGGAACAGGAGAACTGATCGGTATTTTATCCGGTATCTTATATGCGGTTGCGATCATTATCACAGACAGATTATCGCACAATGATGATTCTCTGCTGATCGGAATGGTACAGGTCGGAACGATTGGTGCGCTCGGAATGATTGCATCGTTCCTGTTTGAACAGCCGACACTGCCACAGGGACAGACGAGCTGGCTCATGGTCATTTATCTGGCAGTTGTCTGTACGGGCTTCGGGTTCACCCTCCAGCCGGTGGCGCAAAGCCGTCTGACTGCAGAACGGGCAGGATTGCTTATCGCAGTCAGCCCGGTAAGTTCTGCAATCATGGGTAGTATTTTTCTGAAAGAGCATTTGGGGATCAGTGGCATGATCGGGGCAATATTGGTTGTTGGTGGTATCATCATATCCAAGGATCCTTTCTATAAAAAAGCACAGGTCTCTTCGTAAATTTTGCAGGAACTTTTTGAAGATTTGTTTAAGATTCCTTTTTTCGCTAGGAATTTTCGGAAAGGCATGCTATGATTTCGAAGGGTGATAAAGATGAATAAGGATTCGATTGAAGAAAATAAGGCAATACAGGATGGGCTGGAACGCTTTTTGGACGAAGAGCTGGCAGGTGTCCGCAAGGAACAGGTGTCACCGAACAGAACCATTATATATAACGAAGAGCCAAAGGAAAAAGAATTAAAGACTGAGTTTGCCACAGAAGTAACGCCAAAGAGGCAGGCAAGCTATGAGAGGAGATCCGCAGGCGGATATACAACTGCGGCGGGACAGCCGGAACATAGAAACAGCGTGGGCGAAAGACAGATGAGCCATGCAGCAGATACGGCAAGCAGGAGAAGAACGTCCGAAGAGACAGACAGATATCGTAACACAGACAGGGAAGCGTCAGTTCACCGGAGACAGGGAACTGTCTCTGACCGCCGGAGCATAGCGCCTGAGAAAAAGCACCGGGGATACGAACCGCCTGTATCTGAAAATAGGAAGAAACAGCATAAAAAGTCCAACAGAAAAGCCGATAAGAGACAGAAAAAGAAAGACGGCAACAAGAAGGACAGGATGTCCAAGCCAAAGAAAATACTGCTGATCATTGGTATTGTCATTCTGGCATTTTTCCTGTGGTGGTATCTGACAATGGGACGGATCTACCACAAAATGAATTATGAAAAGTCGGACGAGCTTGCAAGCGGTTCCTTAAAGGAGCAGGGTGTGATTAATGTGCTGCTGATCGGAAACGACTCCCGTGAAAACGGAGAAGACGGCCGTTCCGATGCAATGATCCTGATTTCCATCAGCAATAAGACAAAGACAATCCACATGACCTCACTGCTTCGTGATATGTATGTGGATATTCCGGGACATGACAGCAATCGGTTAAATGCAGCCTACGCTTATGGAGGTCCGGCACTTTTGTGCGAGACGATCAAGCAGAATCTGGATATTGAAGTAAACAGATATGTACTTGTGAACTTTCAGGCGTTTGCAAGTCTGGTAGATGCAGTCGGCGGTGTGGATCTGGAAGTGACGAATGAGGAAGTACAGTGGATCAATGCTTACTTAAATGAATACAATCTGCTGGAAGGAAAAGAAATGACAACGGATTATCTGGATACCTCCTTAAGCGGGGAAATCCATCTGAACGGTCCACAGGCACTTGCTTATAGCAGAAACAGATATATCGGAACGGATTTCGGCAGAACGGAAAGACAGAGAAAAGTACTTTCCGCCGTTATGAAAAAGCTGCCGCTTGCCATGGCAACCAATTCCGGTGAACTGATAGACGGTCTGTTCCCGAATCTGACAACAAACCTGACACAGACGGAAATGTACAGCCTGTCAACGCAGGCAAGTAAACTTCTGACCTATGATGTGGTACAGAGCACGGTTCCGGCAGAAGGCACTTATTCCAATGCCACGATCCGTAAGATGGCAGTTCTGCAGGTGGATTTTGAGGCAAATAAAAAGCTTTTAAAGCAGGAGATTTACGGACAGGAAGAGCAATAAGACGAGTTGCGGGCAATAGTATACAAGAGGTACAGAACGGAGGCTTACATGAGCAAAACTTTTAAAGAACGATATCTTTCGCACGAGATAGAACTGGAAGCAATCGATGATTATATCATTGCATGGAACAATTCCGATACAGAGGAGACGCTGGCAAAGTTTCTGGGACTGAATAAAGAGGAAGAGACCGCGTGGGTGGAAGACAGTGATGATGCCCTTTTTGATCTGCTGGAAGAACAGAGAAAATAAAAGCATGCAGAAAAGCGGACAACAGGTTATCATATGCCATGTTGTAATGATGCACTGGAAATGAAAAAAGAAGACAGGTTGTTTTACCGAAATGCATGATATTGTAGAGAGAATAAAAGATGATCTGAAAAAGAATGGGATAGGATGTGCTGCGACATTGGCATGTCTTATCCTTTTTGCGCTTATTTTTCATGATGTATGTCCGGTGCAGATCCTGTATGGACTGCCATGCCCGGGATGCGGTCTGACGAGAGCAGGTGTCCTGCTTCTGACCGGACATTTTGCTGCGGCATTTTCCATGCATCCGTTTATTTATGTTTGGCTGCTTTTTCTGTTATATCTGGCATTCTGCCGTTATATCAAAGGCTGCAAACCAAAAGGAGCACTACAGCTTCTGATCGTGATCATTGCCGGAATGCTCCTGTTTTATGGGTATCGTATGCTCCGGTACTTCCCGGATGTAGAACCGATGGTGCGAAAAGACGTGCGTTTTCCATCGGTCTGGAAACTTCTGCGGCTTTAAATACAGCGGTGGAACTTTCGGATTAGCGGTTACACCGGAATCCAGACAGAAACTGATCTGCCGTGAACAGGGAAGGAGCCGTTTCCGTCCGCATCGATTGTAACCATATGGCGATAGCCGAATAGCACATCAAAAAACTTCTGCCCACTATGATGTTTCCCGACATACATGGTCTTCTGGGTGTCATTTTTGGAAGAGAGGATGCAGGCAAGTCCGGTATTTTCATCTTCTGCAAGCCCTTCCCGGGTAAATCCGATACAATGATAGTCATCAAAGTAATCATGCTGTGCTCCGTAAGCATGGGAGGCTCTGACAGAGAGCAGATTCGTAAGTGCTTTGCCGACCGGAGCTACATTCTGGGACGGAATACCGTAGCAGTCTCCGTAAAAGACACACGGATATCCCGCTTCGCGCAGCAGGATGAGCGCATAGGCAAGCGGTTTGAACCAGCTGTCTACAAAAGAGCAGAGTGCCTGCCCCGGCTCTGTATCGTGATTGTCTACAAAAGTAACTGCATTCTGCGGCTTTGCAGCAACAAGACTGCCATCAAAGATCTTGCGCAGATCATAGCCTTCACTGTTATATGATGCATAGTGGAAATTAAAATGAAGCGGTACATCAAACAAAGACAGTGCATAATTTGTTTTTTCCAGATAGGCTTCGAGTGCCCAGCATTCCCTGTGCCAGTATTCACCAACAGTAAACAGTTCACGACCTGCATAGCTGCGCATGGCAGGAATCCAGTCGCGGTAAAAATCATAGTCAATGTGTTTTAATGCATCCAGACGGAATCCATCTACCTGTGTCTGATCCAGATACCATTTTCCCCATTTGGTAAGTTCGGCAATTACCTCAGGTTCGCTGAAATCAATATCTGCCCCCATCAGATAATCATAATTTCCGTTTTCTGAATCCACATCCTTGTCCCATTCTTTTCCTTCAAAGAGATAAATACTGTTCTTTTTCTGTTTATCATCCCAGTCTACACCGTCAAAGCATTTGGATGTCCAGACAAAATCGGAATATTTGCCTTTTCTTCCCGGAAAATTAAAAATGGTCCAGGCGGTGATCTGTTCGATGCCTGTTGTTTCCTGTTCCCTGTTTCCTGTATTACATTCTTCGGCATTTATTATTTCTGTTCCGTCAGCACCAATCTTATGATTCAGTACGATATCAGCATAAACATCAATTCCGTATTCCTGACAGGTATGGATTGCAGCCAGATATTCGGCCTTTGTGCCATATTTGGTAGCAACACTGCCTTTCTGGTCAAATTCACCAAGGTCATATAGATCATACACCGCATAGCCGACGCCGTTTGTACCATAGGCATCTTTGTAAGCCGGAGGTAACCAGACCGCGGTAATACCTGCTTCTGCAAGTGCAGGAGCTTTTTCACTAAGCTGGTTCCATAAAGAACCGTCGGATGGCAGATACCATTCGAAATATTGCATCATTGTTCCGTTTTTCATCTTTTGCCTCATTTCCGGCGCATGGATTGCATACGTCTTGTAATTAATTAATTGTGTAGAAAGAGCAGAAACGCAAGCTGTAATAGCTGTGAACTGCCTGAGTACAGTACCTTTAGTCCATACTCCATCTGCCGCTGGCACCGCATGGCAGAACCAGCCCGGATCTTGTGACCGGTAATCCGATTTCATCCGCAGCAACACATCCGCCAAGCTTCTTCGTCAGTACGGTATTTAACATATAGGAGAGAACTGCAGGCTGCAGTCCGGTCGTATAAGAATTGATCAAAAAGAAAACAGGATCCTTGGACAGTACTTTGGAAGTCAGTTCAATGAATGGGAAAATGCTTTCTTCGATCTTCCAGATCTCGCCCTTTGGTCCTCTTCCATAAGATGGCGGATCCATGATGATACCATCGTAAGTATTGCCGCGCCGGATCTCACGCTCTACAAATTTGGCACAGTCGTCTACCAGCCAGCGGATCTTATCGCCGGGAATATTGCTTGAAACCGCATTTTCTTTTGCCCACGTAACCATTCCTTTGGAGGCATCGACATGTGTGACATTTGCACCGGCATTTGCTGCGGAGATCGTAGCACCGCCGGTATAAGCGAACAGATTTAATACTTTAAGCTCTCTGCCCGGATCCTTTTCTCTGGCTGCCCGGATCTTCTGTGCACACCAGTCCCAGTTTACCGCCTGCTCCGGGAAAAGTCCCGTATGCTTAAAACTGAACGGCTTGAGATGGAAGGTAAGCTCCCGGTAGGAGATCGTCCATTCATTTGGCAGATCAAAAAATTCCCACTGACCGCCGCCTTTTTCGCTGCGATGGTAGTGTCCGTTTTTCTGTTTCCATTCTTTGGCATCATGCCCTGTGCTCCAGATGACCTGAGGATCCGGGCGCACTAAAATATAATCACCCCAGCGCTCCAGCTTTTCGCCGTCTGAGGTGTCCAGTACTTCATAATCTTTCCAATTATCTGCTATCCACATGGGTGTAATCCTTTCTGTACATTTTATTCTATTGTGGACTACGCTTTTGAAAACGTCAAGGGATATGTAAATGAATTGCAAGAAAACGCTGTCCAAAATCCGCGAACGAAATTTCATGGATACTCTGGCGGCGGATGCTGGTAAACATTGACAGGCAGAGAGATATCTCTTATAATTTTCACATATGTTGATACTAAAAGTACCGGCTGCGCAAAGCGGTTTATGGGAAAAAATATAGTGTTTGGCAAAAACGACGGAAATGTGTGAAAGGAAAATAAAATGATGGAAAAGAGTAGAAACAGAGCAGTCGGCAGACAAGTCCGAAAAATGATCGCAGCAGCTATGGCAGCAATGCTTGTGTTTACCTCTGCAAATGTGGCAGACGTAAATGCAGAAGAAACAGTGCTGGCAGTCAGTGAGAATGCTGTTACAGGGGAAACGGGAGCGGGAGTAGTAGAAGCAAAGAAAACAGGTGAGCAAGAAGTAGAAAATGGTGGAGCTGAGAACAGGGAAGCAGAGAACACAGATCTGGATGCAGAAACAGCAGATCCGGCTGCTGAGGTGCACACCAACCAATACCATGTGTTAATCCTGAGATGTCTGTTACATCTTTCGCTTTTACCCATTTTGCTTCTTCAGGAATTGGGGCAGCTCCATGGTTTACACCCTGAGCTACTGTACACATTTGTTCTACTTCATGTGAATAAATCATGTTGAAACTCCTTTCAGTATTAAAAATAACATCTTTATTTTAGCACATCGTTAAAAATAAAACAACAAATTATCTTAAGAACTTCGTTAAGTTTTTCAATGTTTTTGTTGGTTTGTGTGATAAAAATAATTTTTTTGTCAAGTTGTTTTTCTTTTATATAAAAAATCTCGAATTTTCTTTTTTTTTAGTCAATTCAATAAATTATCTGAATTCTATTCCCCTTGTTTTCTTTAGGAATTACGGGTATAATTTAATACATATTTTTTATAACAGAAAGGAATTATGATTATGAGTCATTATGATTTAGAAACAAAATGTCTTCATTCTGGTTACACTCCTAAGAAAGGAGAACCATGTGCACTTCCTATTTATCAGAGTACTACTTTCAAATATGATACAACCGATGAAATGGGACAGTTATTTGATTTGAAAGCAGAAGGATATTTCTATACACGTCTTCAGAATCCTACGAACGATGCTGTAGCTGCCAAAATTGCTGATCTTGAAGGAGGTGTTGCAGGGCTTCTTACTTCTTCTGGACAGGCTGCGAACTTCTATGCGATCTTTAATATCTGTGAGGCTGGAGATCATGTTGTTGCAGCTTCTACGATCTATGGTGGAACATTTAACCTTCTGGGTGTTACATTAAAGAAACTTGGAATTGACTGTACATTCGTTGATACTGATGCAAGTGCTGAAGAAATTGCCGCTGCATTCAAACCGAATACCAAAGTTTTATTTGCAGAGACGATTGCAAACCCTGCACTTGTCATTCTTGATATTGAGAAATTTGCAAAGGTTGCCCATGAACATGAAGTTCCATTGATCGTTGATAATACTTTTGCAACACCGATCAACTGTCGTCCTTTTGAATGGGGTGCTGACATCGTCACACATTCAACAACAAAATATATGGATGGACACGCCGTTCAAGTTGGCGGTGCGATCATTGACAGCGGAAACTTTGACTGGGACGCTTATGGACACAAATATCATGGTCTTACTGAACCTGATGAATCTTACCATGGTGTCGTTTATACAAAACAATTTGGAAAGAAAGCTTATATCACAAAAGCTACAACACAGCTGATGCGTGACCTCGGTTCCATTCCATCCCCTGAAAACTGTTTCTTATTAAATCTTGGATTAGAAACACTGCCTTTACGTGTAGAACGTCATTGTGAAAATGCTCAGAAAGTTGCTGAATTCTTAGATGCTCATGAAAAAGTATCTCATGTTATTTATGCCGGACTTCCTAATGATAAATATCACGAATTAGCACAAAAATATATGGATAAGGGAAGAACCTGTGGTGTTATTTCCTTTGAACTGACTGGTGGACGTGATGCTGCAGTACGCTTTATGGATGGCTTAAAATTAGCAAATATTGCGACACATGTTGCTGCATCCAAAACGATGGTACTTCACCCAGCTAGCCATACACACCGCCAGATGAATGATGAACAGTTAAGAGAAGCTGGTGTTTCTCCTGGAATGATCCGTTTATCTGTTGGAATTGAAAGTGCAAAAGATATTATCAATGATCTGAAAGAAGCACTTGAGAATGCATAGTTTTATAGGTGTTCGAAGATTACTTAGTAACAGTAATAATTGATATTATAAATTTCAAATATCATAGCAAAAAAGAACCTTAACTCCCAGCATTTATTATATATGCATTGAGTTAAGGTTCTTATTATTTTATATTCTATAAAATCTATAACAGATTATTCATCCCAGTTAGTATACACCTCTTGCACATCGTCATCCTCATCAAGAAGATCTAATGTTTTCTGAATACTCTTAATATCTTCTTCACTTGTAAGTTCGACCATAGTACCAGGGATCATTGTGACACTGGCATCTGCCATAGGAATTTCTTCCTTCTCTAAAGCTTCTCTGACTGCACTGAAGTCTTCTGGTGTTGTCAATACTTCAAAGCTGTCGTCTTCTTCGTTGAAGTCTTCTGCTCCGGCATCTAATGCCATCATCATAAGATCGTCTGCATCCATTTCACATTCTTCTTTAGAGATGATGATCTGTCCTTTCTTCTCGAACATATAAGATACACATCCTGGTGTTCCTACGTTACCATTTCCTTTTGTGAAAGCATTTCTTACATTAGATGCTGTACGGTTTTTGTTATCTGTTAATGTATCTACGATGATCGCAACTCCGCTTGGTCCATATCCTTCATATGTAATCTGCTCATAATTAACAGAATCTGCATCTCCAGCAGCTTTTTTGATACCACGTTCGATCGTGTCATTTGGCATATTATTTGCTTTTGCTTTTGCAATGACATCACGTAATCTGCTATTGTTGTCTGGATCTGGTCCACCCTCTTTAACGGCTACTGCAATTTCTCTTCCAATGACTGTGAAAATCTTTCCTTTTTTCGCATCATTTTTTTCTTTTTTGTGTTTGATGTTCGCAAATTTACTGTGTCCTGACATCTTCTTCTTCCTTCCTTTTCCTTTTTTCTACCTTTACCTGTCTAATCATGTTGTCATGAATATCAACAGATTTAAAGGAATATCCTTGGTAGATAATTTCTATTTCTTCATTGTCTTCTGGTAAATGTCCCAGCTGATCAATTAAAAATCCATTGAGTGTCTCAATATCTTCAACGTCAAATTCGATTCCTAATGTATCCTCAAGTTCTTCCAGTCTCGTACTTCCTCGTACAAGATAAATATCTGCCCATCCAATCTTGGTGATATTACGGTCTTCGACATCATATTCGTCTAAAATATTCCCTACTATGACCTCTAGCATATCTTCCATAGATACAATACCTTCTGTCTGGCTGTATTCATCAATAACGATCGCCATATGAATCTTCTTGGTCTGCATCTCCTGAAAAAGC
>OHBM01000949.1_pt1 | contig 22556 bp, 27 predicted proteins | sample 1577251 | NCBI WGS metagenome assembly OHBM01 (sample SAMEA3541557, study PRJEB24748) | human gut metagenome | biome: human gut; feature: human-associated habitat; material: faeces | place: China | collected 2012 | reverse complement strand
CTTTAATGTGTTTAAGGATGAAGATTTAAAAATATACAGTGGATTGTTATAAGCGCCTGTTGAAATATCCGATAAATCTTATTGAACTGTTACTGCCTGAGAATGTGATTTATATTGGAATCCGATGTTAAGTGAAAGACTGGTGGGAAGAACGAGAATATTATTAAAAAAGTGGACAGTCCAGAGAATATGTTCTGTCCTTCATTAATTGGTCAGCCTCAGAATCCAAATCTGTTATCTCCTTATCTTTCAATCAATCATCAGTTAAAAAAAATCAGAAGCATTTCAATCAGTTCACTAAGTCGTTTTCATTTTATGTTATACTGCTTTATGTGATTTTCTTGATTTAATCAGTTAAACGAAAGAGAGGATATTGTAATGGATATATTAGAGCTTATGAAAGAAAGACACAGCGTGAGGCAGTATAAAAATCAGGCGATTGAGCTAGCTAAAAGAGAAGCAATAAATGCCTTGATAAATGATGTCAATGCGAAAAGTAAATTATCAATTCAGGCTTTTTATGATGAACCAAAATGTTTTAATTCTTTTATGGCTCATTATGGGAAGTTTGAAAATGTAGAGAATTATATTGCCATTGTCGGAAATAAGAATGAGCAGGAAAAGGCAGGATATTATGGCGAGAAAATTGTGCTGAAATGTCAGGAACTCGGTCTTAATACCTGCTGGGTAGGAATGACGCACGGTAAATCAAAAGCAGAAATAAAAAGAGGACAGAAACTGCTGGTCATTATTTCTCTGGGATATGGAGAAACGCAGGGAGTTCCGCATAAAAGTAAGAGTATAGCGGAACTTGGAAAGGCAGATCAAAGTACAGAATGGTTTGGCAGAGGTATGGAAGCGGTAAGTCTTGCACCTACTGCTGTAAATCAGCAGAAGTTTCTTTTTGAACTGAAAAATGGAAACGTCACAGCAAAAAATCTTGGAGGATTCTATTCTAATATGGATCTCGGAATTGCGAAATATCACTTTGAAGCAGCAACCGGGCATGAGGTAAAATGATAGCTACAAAGGAAACGGAGTGATTAGTCAATGCGAACAAAAAGTACAGGTGCGGTTTCGATCATAGGTGGTGCGGATGGACCAACAAGCGTTTTTATAGCAGGAAGATCCCAAAAACAACCTTTGAAGCTCAGAATCAAACAGGCTATATATAGACATAAGCGGAAAGAAGTAGAAAAGACAATTGTTGCAGATCCGCATTCTCTGGTTGAAACTGTGCAGTATGCAAAAAAGAAATATAAATTTACGGAAGCTGCGCCGACTGACAGGGAATATCTGGAACAGCGGGAATGTCTGAAAGAGAGCCTGATCCTGCAATATAAACCGGAAGTTTTGGGTGAAATGCAGGACATCCCTGCACCGGACTATACAGATGAGGAAGCTATCAAAAAATATATTGAGAAAATGGAAGTGCGCCGTGAAATGATCGCAGAGCTGCCTGATAATATAATTCCCATGGATTTTCATTTGTACAGAGTGCAGGTTGGAGATGGTATGTTTGAGATGGGAATAGATTACAAGTGGGATATATTGGGGATTTCCTATTCCGGCGATAAAAAAGAAATGAAATTTTATGAGAAAATCTCAAAAGAACTATACAGGTATTATGGTGTTGAAGAAGCGGATATCAAAAATAAAACGAAAAGATATTCAGCTTTGGTCACAGCATTGAGTACATAAGGATAAACTGGTTTTGTATTATGCAAAGTTTGGATTTCAGGATGAAGGCGTTACGGATAAATCCACACATGGAAATGTCATGTGGCATCAGATGCGGCTGTCTTTCTGGTAAATTCTTATTTGAAAAATAGTAAAAAAATACAGGTAGTAATAAGATACTAACAGAAGGGAGAAACAAAATGGAATACAGAAAATTTGATAATGTAATAATAGCGAGAATTGACAAAGAGGAGGAGATTTTAGAGAAACTGAAAGCAATTGCTATAAATGAGAATATAAAGCTTGCCAGTATCAATGCTCTTGGAGCTATCAATGATTTCACAATCGGAGTATATAAGACAGATGAGAAGAAATATTACTCAAACAGTTTTAAAGGATATTATGAAATTACATCACTGACAGGTACGATCAATACAATGGATGGAGAATATTATGCGCATCTTCATATGAGTGCCGGAAATGAGAAAGGTGAAGTGTTTGGAGGGCATCTGAACAGAGCTGTCGTGAGTGCAACCTGTGAGATGGTAATTACGGTCATTGATGGAAAAGTTGACAGAGTTTATGATGAAGAAACAGGGCTTAATGTATTTAAGTTTGATTAGGTGCGTTGAGTATATGTGATGAATTGGAATTTGTAAAGGAATGTAAATGAAAAATAAGCTCCATATGGTTTTACTGGTATGTGCCAGAGCAGAGATATGGCAAATGGAATTATGGAGATAGGGATAATGTTAAAAACAGAGAGATTACTATTAAGAAAATGGCAGGGGTCGGATGCAGAGAGCCTGTTCGAATATGCAAAGAATCCGGAGATTGGTCCGATCGCAGGATGGCCGCCACGTAAATCGGTAGAAGATTCTGTGTGGTGTAAATGATGTATTTTAAAGTAAGATGATTTAAGCCATGTTTTGAATGGTCAGTATAATTATGTGAATCATATGTAGCCCAGGGCGTCAGTTCTGGGTTCTTTTGTGTATAGTAAGTGCTTTATTCTATATTACAGTTTCAGGTAATAGAAGTACACAGTATGACTTTATTGGGGCAATAATAAAAATAGATAGTGATGATATATGCATAGATAATTTGGATAAGTGGGAAGGCTATAATTTTTGATCGGAATCACAGGGAACATATTTGGCAATGTCACCTATATCACAGTTTAGAATCCGACAAAGGTCGTTCAGTGTCGTTGTATTCATTGGTTTGTTGTTTCGTAATTTATCAATAATAGCGCTGGAGATATGATGCTTATTAATCAGAGAATAAGTTGTTTCTGATGATTTATTTAAAGTTTCCCAGAATGGACTATAGCTTATCATCCTTGCGCCTCCCTTTTGATAGGATAAGCATATAATCAGGTATTATCCTTGACTATGGTCAGAAACGTGACTATAATACAAGAATAAAACTCAAAGAGAGGGGACAGGCTATGAATCAATATAAGCTTATTAAAAAATTCAATTCCAGACTATATAGTAATCAATCTCCCGTAACAATTGAAAAATATGCTTTTTTATATGATTCCATCAAGGGAATGAATATGATCCAGTTGAAGTTGCGTAATATATCCAATAAATGCATTTCAAACATGGAATTGGGATTTCAAGTGCTTGATGCAAAAGGCTTGGTCATGGAGGAATTTACACATCAATTTATTGCGGTAAATGCAAAGCCGGATACAATGTTTGGCGAACAGGAGACAATTTACCTGAAATCAAGAAATATGGAAGACGTAAGGTTTGCAATTAAGCGAACTGACTATGATGATGGAACGAGTGAAAATAACAGTTCAATATTTTCGCCAACAGGGTATCCTCAGGATATAAGCAGTTTAGGTGATTATCAAGATGCTTACATAACCGCAATAAAAGAAGATACCAACTGTTTGTTCGTTAAAAATGTTGTAACAGAAAATTCCGGGTTATGGTATTGCGCATGTGGTAATATTCAAAAAGTGCAGGATAAGATATGCAGAAGTTGTGGTGGAAAGCTAGAAAGAATCTTAGATTATACAGATGCAGATTACTTAAAAGATAAAACAGAAGAGATTGCCAAAAGGCAAAAGGAAATAAAAGAACGAAACAAGAAGCTGGTGAAAACAAGTTTAAAGATTTGTAGTATCGCAGTCTGTTTTGCAGTAGTCATTTTAATTGGAAAGTTTGTTTATACAAAGGTTTCTGAACAAATTGAAATTCGTAATAGATATCAGGAGGCAGAAGCTGCGATAGAGAACCATAAATATAATAAAGCAAGAAGACTTTTCGGAAGCCTGGGTGAGTATAAGGATTCGAAGGAAAGAAAAAAAGAAATTGATAAGTTAGAAGAGGATTATAAGAATGAATTGGCCTATAAAGCCGCGAAAAAAACGATGGAAGCAGGAGAATATGAAGATGCAATTGAGAAATTTAAAGATGTAATTGAGTATTCCGATGCGAGAAAAATGGTAAAGGAGTGCTATTACAGATGGGGAAAACAATTAGCGGCAGATAAAGAATATGCAAAAGCAATAAAAAAGCTGAACTCAATAAAAGAATACGAAGATACGGAGGAACTATTAAAACAGTATAAATATGAATATGCAGGTGTGTGTGTGGAAAGAAAAAAAATTGAGGAAGCTGTTGATCTATATACGGATTTGAATGAAGAACAATATAAGGATAGTGCAGAATTATTATCTAATGCGTATTATCTGGTAGGATGTAAGGAAGAAAATAAAAAGCATTATGATAACGCAATATCTTATTTTGAAAAAGTTAATGGGAAAGATAAAAATCTTGCTGTTTCTAAAATTGATGAGTGCAAAGAACTTCAAATAGAAAAGGAAAAAGAGGATAATTATCAGGCTGCAAAAGAGTGTGCTTCTAGGGGGAATTTTGAAAGTGCACTTAAAAAGCTGGAAAGTGTACCGGATGATTATGAAGATACATCTGTTTTGAAACAGAAATGTCAAGAGCTCATTAATAATAAATGGGTAGGTACTTGGAACAGCGATGATGCATCATTATATATCAATGTATTCTATGAAAATGAACAGGAGGTATACGAAGTACAATATGATAGTTATCTCTTTGAGAATTGTACTAAGACGGGAAATACAATTGTAGTATATTCCCCAGATGATAATGTTAATGCTAATATATCATATAGTTTTAACGCGACAAGAAGGTCTAATGCAGATTATAGTAAAGAAAAGTCCGGTACCGGGGGAAGCGGCACGGCAACATCAATAAATCTGGATTACTTTATGTCGTTGAAAAAAATATCTATATCATTTATATCAGACACACAATTACAAGTGGAAAGGATAATTGAGGAAACTGATATTGTATACAAAACGAGCAAAACAAGAAAAGAAATTGAAGTTTATACTAAAAACTGACAATTGGAGGGAGAAAAATGGACGGAAAAAGAGTTTCAAGTATATTGTTTATTATTATGTGTATTTCTTTTATTTTGGGGTGTGTAATGTTAAACAAGTCACATGACAAAATGACAAATTATCATAATTCAGAATACACATCGTTTAGCCAAAACGCTTATGTTGGGGGAGATGCGTACAACTACATTATAAACGGAACATACGCGACAACCTTTTGTGTAGCAGGAATGGGATGCATGATAATCGCAATTCTTTCCTTTATAGGTGGCTGTTATTTTGCGGTTTTTTGCAATGATGGAAAAGAAACAAGAAATCAAGGCAATTTACCATCTTTAGATTAGGGGAGAGCACAAACATGAAGAAAAATATAATAAGGTATATTGCGGTACTGATTATAACATTTGTATTAGTAAACTTACAAACATTTACTTTGTATGCAGATGATTATGATGATTGGGAAGAGGATACTGTTGAAGGGAGAACAATTTATGCAACCGATTATTCTTCATTGGAGAAGGCAATCAACAGTGCTCGGGAGAATGATACTATCATCTTGTCAAGAAACATCAGTACTTCAAAGCAACTGGTATTAAAGAAGGATGTCAGTATTATAGTTGATTTTAATAAGAAAGTATATCGTTATACTGGGTCAAAGGAAGCTATAGTAATAAAAAATGGCGTTATGAAATGTGATAACATAAATTTAAAATCAAAGAATTATGTTTTTTCTGTTGGAAGTAAAGGCTCATTATGTATTGTCAATGGTAAGAGCAGCGGATATTTAAAGAATAACGGAAATCTGGAAATAATGGACGGAAGCTTTAATACGTCTGGCACCAAGAAATCTAAAAAAGATGAGCTTATTCAGAACACGGGATATCTTTATATAACGGATGGGCAGTATATCAATGATAAGGATAATTGTGTTTATAGCAAGAGTGGCGAAGTCGTATTAGAGGGAGGTACTTATACCGGGAAAGCGAAGTGTGATGAAAATAGCAATTATGCAACTATTTGCAATCGTAAGAACTCAGATTGCAAAATTATAGGGGATGTAAATGTAGAGGGAGAGGGAAATGCAATTCTTAATGAAGGAACTATAAGAATAGAAGATGGATATTATTATTCTCATGAAGCCGGTACAATAATAAATGAAGGGGATATCAGTATTATAGATTCTGCCGTTGTTTCAAATGACAAGAATAGTGTGGCAATGTATAATGCTGGGAAATGCAGATTAAACGGGACAAATATAAAAGGGCAGGTATATAATGATGGAGGAAAAATTTACATAATTTATGCGAATATTAAAAGTCATCACGCATGTCTGGTAAATGATCAAAAAGGAACAATTACCATAAAAGATGGTTATTATTATTCTAAGAATGATTTGGTGTTGTATAATGTAAAGGGAGCAGTAACTATGGCAGGCGGTGAAATGAGGGCTTCTAAAAATGTTATTCACAATTATCCGGGAGCAACATTTAAAATGACGGGAGGCAGTATACCAAGAAAGAGTAAATATGCTGCCATATATAATATGGGAAATCTTTATTTATATGGTGGATCTATTGGATATGTAGGGACATGGGATTGCGTGATCAATGAATCCGGATCGACTTGCAAAATGAAGAAATCGAAAATAGGTTATTATCGGCATGTCGGGTTTAATTAATAGAAAAGAATTTCTACAGATAGTTTTGCCGAGAAAGACTGTGCTGCTGTAAATATATATGTGATTGGAAAATGGGAAAATATGAAGAAAAAGATGGGAAGGAATAAAAGAGTACGAATCTTTTTATTGTGTATGATGTTTATACTCCTGATTCCTATAACATGTGTTGCACATCCTGGAAGAACTGATTCACAAGGTGGGCATCATGATTATAAGAATAAAAGCGGACTAGGAAGTTATCATTATCATCATGGAATGGGACCACATTTACATCCGGGAGGTGTATGTCCATATGGTGGAGCAAATGTGACAATACCTTCTGATTCTGATACAGCATATAAGTCAGAAGAATCAAATTCTCAAACAGCACCTGGTGGGACAACAGAGGCTGTACCAAATACTGCGAAAGACGTTCCTAAAAGACCTAAAATTAATTTAAGTGATCCGCCTACTACTTTAAATGTAGGAGAGAAAAAAGAGTTAAGTATAAATACTCAAAATACGGGAATTTCTGCTCTGCGGGTTTCTTCCAGTAACGATAGTGTTATTCGGGTAGAGGATACTAAGTTATATGCAGAGGGAGCTGGATCTGCTATCATAAATATAAAATGTGGAAATGCTGAGACGTCATTTGAAGTGAATGTGCGAGAGGTGGAGATAGAAGAATTAAATTTCAGCAATGAGGAAATCAAGGTGCAATTGAATCATTGCGTCACTGCAAGGCCAAACATATATCCTATGAATGCGACTAAAAAAGAACTAAGATATACTTCTGAGAATGAAAATATAGCGACGGTAAAAGATGGAGAAATCTATGGGAATGCAGTTGGTGAAACAGAAATTCAGGCTGAAGCTATGAATGGAATAACAGCCAAGTTAAAGGTAAAAGTATATGAGGTATTCCCGGAAAAAATAGAGACCAATAGTGAAAATATTAAATTAGAAATGGGAGATAGCTTTAGTTTAGATATAAAGATATTACCAGAAAATGCAAATAATAAGAAGTATACAACTGAGGTTAAGAATTCAGATGTTGCAACGATTGATTTAGACCAGGTGGTCACATCTGTAAACGATGGAGAAACGGAATTGGTCATAAAAACTGATAACGAACTTATAAAAAAAATACCGATACAAGTGTATCATATTCCGGTAGAACATATAGATATTATTGACTCAAAAATAGATTATATTTTTTCAAATATTGTATCAGATAAATCTAGCATTATACTATCAAGTAAAATCAGCCCTCAAAATGCAACATTTCAAGATACAGAGTGGCTTTCCAGTAATGACAACATTATTCAAGTAAAAGGAGACAAATTTGTTATTAATGGGGTTGGGAAGGTTACTTTATCAGTAAATACATATGATAATGTACAGGATTCAATTACCATTATTGTAGTTAATATTCCGACTATAATAATTTCGGTTGTGGTCATTTTATTAGTTGGAATTACAATTTGTGCCATTGTTTATGCAAACAAAGGGACAAGCTTACGAAAATAATTCCCCTTCACTATTGTGTGAAGGGGTGTTTTATTGTATAAGTAGAAATATAAAAGCAATTTATAAAAGGAGCCACCATGAAAAGTTTACTGATCAAAGATACAACAAAGGAAGAAAGAGAAGCAATCGTAGCAGAGTCACTTGGAAATATAGAGGGTGGCTGTGATGGTTGTGCGCCGGGCATTCTGGAAATGTACCAGCCATATATTGACGGTAAGATGGAGCTGCGCGAATGCAATATGGCATTCAGAACACATTATGTTTCGGGAGAAGAACAGCCGGTCAGAAACGGTTGTGGATATGTCAGGTAAGTAATATGATAATCTATCAATATGGTGAGCAGGCGGCAGAGAATGTGTTGATCCAGCTTGTGGGAGAGCATGATCTGCCTACGGTAGAGGACGAAGTCAGAGAGATACAGAAAATGACCGAACGACCATTTTTGCTTATTGCGGCAAAGGTGGATACGTGGAATCAGGAACTTACGCCATGGAAAGCACCTGCTGTATATGGTACAGAAGAATTTGGAGACGGGGCAGCGCAGACACTGGATGAAATCAAGAAGCTGTGTGCAGACAAAAGTAAAACCTATTATATCGGAGGCTATTCTCTTGCGGGGCTTTTCTCGTTGTGGGCGGCTTACCAGACGAATCTGTTTGCAGGTGTGGCAGCAGCTTCGCCTTCCGTCTGGTTTCCGGGCTTTATCCCTTATATGAAAGAGCATGAGATAAAAGCGGAAAAGGTTTATCTGAGTCTGGGTGAGAAGGAAGAAAAGACCAAAAATCCGGTTATGGCACAGGTGGGAGCCTGCATCCGGACAGGCTATGCACATCTGCAGGCGAGCGGACATTTTTGTACGCTGGAATGGAATCCGGGAGGACATTTCAAAGATCCTGTTTTACGAACGGCAAAGGCATTTGCATGGCTGATGAATGAATAGGAGGAAAGGCTATGTTCTGGGATAAAGTAGCGGGTGTTTACGATATTTTCACAAACATTATAAACAGAAAAACACATCAGACCTTATGTGCGGTAGTAGCAGATTTGATACAGCCGACAGATGAGGTACTGGAATGTGCGTGCGGAACAGGTATGCTGAGTGGTGTGATCGCCGGAAAATGTAAGAGTCTGATCGCCACAGATTTTTCTCTACCAATGCTGAAAAGAGCAGAGAAAAAATGTGCAAGATATCGGAATGTAACGTTTCAGCAGGGTAACATATTGCAGATCGATTTTGCGGCGGAAAGGTTTGATGTGGTTGTGGCGGCGAATGTTATTCATCTGCTGGAGGAACCGTATAAGGCACTGCATGAGCTTGACCGTGTCTGCAAAAAAGGTGGCAGGATCATTATTCCGACTTATATGAATGAGAATGAAAAGGGAGAAACGAATGCGATTACGGCGCAGATCGGAAAAGCAGGAGCAGATTTTAAAAGGGAATTCACACTTGCTTCCTATCAGAAGTTTTTTGCGGATGCAGGGTATCAGAATGTAACATATACATGGTGTGATGGCAAAGTGCCATGCGCTGTGGCGGTGATCATAAAATAACAGAGGACTATTATAACGACAAGGAGAAAGCATTACATATGGAATTACAAAAAGGAAGACCACAGGATACAACAGGCAGGCTGGCAAAGGAGATACGGACATATGATCTCTTAGATCAGCTTGGTATTTCGTATGAGCGCATCGATCATGCGCCTGCGATGACGATGGAGGACTGTCAGGAGATTGATGAGGCATTGCAGGCAACTGTCTGCAAGAATCTGTTTTTGTGCAACAGACAGGAAACGGCGTTTTATCTGTTGATGATTCCGGATACAAAGACGTTTCATACAAAGGATCTGTCTGCGCAGATCGGTTCGGCAAGACTTTCCTTTGCAAAGCCGGAATACATGGAGAAGTTTCTGGATATCACACCGGGTTCTGTCAGTGTGATGGGACTGATGAATGATACGGAAGATCAGGTGCAGCTTTTGATCGACGAGGATGTGCTTTCGGGAGAAATGATCGGATGCCATCCGTGCATCAACACGTCCAGCATCCGTTTTAAGACTTCTGACCTGATCGAGAAACTATTACCGGCAATGCATCATTCTTTTATCCAGGTAAAGCTGTAGGAGAGATTAGGTACAATAGCGGAAGGTTTTATCTGTGATAATACGGGCAAAGATCAGACCGAATGGCAATGCAAGAATAACAAGCAGTGCGGAAGCAAGCCATGAGGCGGCAACGGTCAGGTTCATAATGCCCAGATTGTAAAAGCCCTTGTACAGATATAAGCCCGGAACCATAATAACGATCGAAGGGACTGTGATGGATATACGCGGATATCCGGACAGTCCTTTTAATGTGGAAGCGAGGATACCGGCGATAAAGGCACCGATAAATGCCGCTGCAGCCGGGGGAAGGGAGAAAAGATCAATGAGCTCGAGTCTCATGGTATTAGAGACAGCACCGATCAGCCCCGCTGCTGCAGCAAGCCGGACAGGACTGTTGAACATCATGGAAAATCCAAAGACGCCACAGAAGCCGGCCAATAAACGAAGCAGGATCATCTGCCACAGTGTCAGGTTCAGGGGAAGAAACGGAATAGGTTTCAGCCCGAGCAGCATGGCAAGGATCCAAGCGGTCATAGTCGCAACGGTAATAATGATCAGAGAATACATAAGCCGTTCTATACCGGAACGCATATCCAGCTTGGCAAGGTCAATTCCGCTTGTGATAAACGGAAAGCCCGGAATAATGAACAGCATGGAACAGATATAGCCCGCTTCATGCAGCAGATTTACTTCAAATACAAGCTGCAGGAGCTTCAGAAGCACTGTATAGGTAAAGCAGGCAGCGGAAACAGAGGAGATAATGCATAGGAATAAAGTAAAATGATGCTTTGTCAGTTTACACCGGATGTAATTACCGATTCCTGCGCCAATGAAGGCGCAAAGCATCTCGATCATACCGCCGCCAAGTAGAAACGTAAATGCACCGCATGCCAATGCAGCGGAAACAGCGAGTGCCACTGGGGAATACAGGCTGTGGATCCGTTCAATTTCATCCAGGGCAGAATGAATTTCATCGCAGCTTAGCAGCAGTTCTTTTTCCTGAAAATGGATCACAAACTTTTCCAGACGATTCAGTTGTGAAGTATTGACACCGGTGTTTGTCAGACAGAGAGACTGTGTAAAACTGTTGTCGCCGTCAAAGCAGGTATAGTTAATGGACATCAGTCCGATATCCACGGTGCAGGTAATATTCATCAGTTCTGACAATTCATTCATGGAGCTGCGCACACGCCAGGCTCCTGTTCCGCAGGCGAGCATCATAATGCCGACTCTTCCGATCACGGATGCCTTGGCATCCAGACTGGCTTTGGTGATCGGAACAGGATTTTCTTTGTCTGCATAATCGTGCCAGTGGATCTCCATATGATTTTTCTTGACAGGTATTGTGACAGTAGAAGCTTTCATGATATACTCCTTATTCTGATGTCAGGTCTAAACTGTTGCTTCCGACTAACTTAATCATTTCTTCACGGCAGGACAATACAAGACCGTCTATGGCACGCATGTGATGGAGCATATTGGATTCAAACTGGTGGATCGGCAATAAAACGCCGAGTTCATCAAAGCCTTTACCGGATTTTATGCCGGTATCCTGCCCATAGAAGACGATGGCAGAAAAGGCTTCTTTCTGGATATCCTGAAAGGCAGACCAGATAATATCATAAGCCTGTGCCTCTGTCAGATGCAGTTTCTTTGTATCAGGAAGTGCATAAAGAATTAAAATACCTCTTTCTTTGTCTTCCTGCTTTTCGCAGATCTGCATGCCGGTTGTATAATAGCGAACCAGATGATAGCCATCTGCCAGATATAGTTTGGAACGTGGCGCAACATGGTGTGCCTCATAGATTTCATGAAATTTCTTGTATTCGTGTCGGGTAACTTTGTCCGACTTATCTGGCAGCAGATTTCCTTCAGCATCTGTGAGAAGAACGGGATTCTCGCCGCTTTTCCCATGGAAACGGCGGGGGATCAGGTAAGCCTCCTTTAACAGATCAAACATACTTCTGTTGCAGAGCTCCAGTAAAAGGGCGCTGACATCTCCGTTCTTATAAGCATTGAGCAATACTTCCGCAAAATGCTGTGGATCAGCGTCCATTTCTCTTTTATCATCACATAAATGATCATAAAATGTTTCCATCAGTCTTTCACAGGATTCTTCTGAGGAAAGAATTCTGGAAAACATATTTTCCACTTCTTCTTCCCGTGGTAATACTAGTGCCATAAGATCATCTCCTTACCATGGCGCATTTGTCTGTGTATGATTGGCTTTTCATATGAATTTCCTGATTACAGTAAATACATCTGTACTTTCCGGAGGAGGACATACGGAAGATGTGATCGCAGTCTGTCTCAATACTGGTAATACAGCGGGGATTCTGACACCGGATCACATTTTTCAGTTCCTTTGGTGGTACAGGATGTACCTTTCTGTCTACGGTACCGTTCTGGATGTAGATAAGGGAGATCTTGTCATCCAGATATCCTAAAATATCCAGCCGGGACGGTACTGTGGTACCTTCGATCTTGATCAGGTCTTTTGTTCCGTATTTCCGGCTTTTTACATTTTGTAAAAGTGCAACGGACTGGCCGGAAGCCTCCAGATCGAGAAGACGGTAGATTTCCATCCCTTTTCCCGCTGTAATATGATCGATCACAATTCCATTTTGTATGGATTCAACCTTTAACATGAAAGTATTTCCTCCTTTGTCTGTGGATCTGGGATACCAAGCAGTGACATGATGAGTGCCATTCGCAGGTATACACCGTTTTGTACCTGGTCGAAATAGGCTGCCCTGCTGTCGTCATCCACATCAAGTGTGATTTCATCGACTCTGGGGAGCGGATGCAGAACGGGCATATCGGGAGCAGCCAGCTTTAGTTTATCCGCAGTCAGGATATAGGTGCCTTTCAAACGGATATAATCTTCTTCGTTGAAGAAACGCTCCTTTTGTACTCTCGTCATATACAGGACATCCAGCTTCGGGATTGTTGCCTCCAGATCAGTTACCTCATGGTAAGTGGTATTGGATGGTTTTAAAGTATCCTCCACCAGATATTCGGGAACCCGCAGCTCATCCGGGGAAATGAAATAAAATGTATTGCCGGGAAAACGGACGAGACTGTTTACGAGAGAATGTACGGTACGACCGAATTTCAGATCCCCGCAAAAGCCTATGGTAAGATGATCCAGTCTGCCTTTCCGCTGACGGATCGTCATCATGTCGATCAGCGTCTGGGATGGGTGGTTATGTCCGCCGTCACCGGCATTGATGATGGGAACCTTTGCATACATGGAAGCACGGAGCGGCGCACCCTCCTTTGGGTGACGCATGGCAATGATATCAGCATAACAACTGACAACGCGTGCAGTATCTGCGATGGTTTCTCCCTTTGTGGCGCTGGACTGGTTAGCACCGGCAAATCCGAGAGTCTGTCCGCCAAGGCTGAGCATGGCGGATTCAAAGGAAAGGCGGGTTCGGGTGCTTGGCTCATAAAAAAGAGTAGCAAGTTTTTTTCCGACTCCCACATGGGAATAGATGGAAGGATCTGCTTTGATCCGGTCGGCAAGATCCAGAACCCGCAATGTTTCTTCTTTGGTAAAATCAAGAGGATCGATCAAATGTCTCATACCCATTCTCCTTTTACGATATACTGTTCCCGTTTGGCACCAACAGAAACAAACTGTATTTCATGATCCAGCTGTTTCTCCAGATAGGCAACATAGGCTTTAGCATTGTCCGGAAGCTGCTCCCAGCTTTCACATGCTGAGATATCTTCTGTCCAGCCAGGCAGATATTCGATAACAGGCTGATAATCATGTAGATTATCCAGTGGATCAAAGTTTTTGGTGATGGTTCCGTTTTTGTGATAACCGATAATGATCGGTATTTCGCTGAAGGCGCTCAGAACATCAAGTTTTGTCAGGGCAATTTTATCCGCCTTCTGGCATTTCAGTCCATAACGGCTGGCAACAGCGTCAAAAGGTCCGACACGGCGCGGACGTCCGGTAGCTGCACCATATTCTCCGCCATAGTCCCTGAGTGCTTTCATCCAAGAGTCTGACATGGCACCTTCTGCGACAAACGGTCCTGCACCAACGCAGGTGGAATAGGCTTTCAAAACGCCTACCACATGGTCAATCGGTGTGCCCGGAATACCGGCTCCGATCGGACCGTAGGCTGAAATTGTGGAAGAACTGGAAGTGTAAGGGAAGATACCGTAATCGATATCCCGCATTGCACCGAGTTGTGCTTCCAGAACTACTTTTTTGCCGTTGAGCAGTGCCTGTTCCAGATAATGTCCTGTATCACAAATATAAGGAGCAAAGAGCTGTGCCTGTTTCTGACACCAGGATAAAAGTGCGGAATAAGACATCGGTTCCTGATGGTAACAGCCTGCAAGCTCCAGATTTTTGGATTCCAGTATGGTTTTTAGCCGCGCCTGCATAGCTTCATCATCCAGATACAGCAGATCACCGAGACGAATTGTTTTTTTACGATATTTATCACTGTAAGCATATGCGATACCACGTCTGGTAGATCCGAAAGCAGAACCGGACTTGGCAAGACGATCTTCTTCCAGTTCATCCTGTACACGATGCCAGGGCATGGAAATGGTTGCTCTTGTGGATAATTTCAGATTAGAAGGAGATACCTGAACTCCATTTTTCCGAATCTGTGCGATTTCGTTTTCCAGATGTTCCAGATCTACAACCATGCCATCTCCGAGGATGCAGACGACATTTGAATGCAAAATTCCGGAAGGAAGCAGATTAAGTACAAATTTTCCCTGATCGGTAACAACGGTATGTCCGGCATTGTTTCCTCCCTGATAGCGGACAACAATATCTGCCTGTTCCGCAAGAAGATCAATAACACGTCCTTTACCTTCGTCACCCCAGTTGATTCCAGTCACAGCAGTTAACATATTTTTTACCTCCATCTATTGTTTTTTCGTTCTGCAATGATTATAATGATGTACCAGAAATAAGTAAAAGATATTATTGATATGGCAAAAATAAGTATTTGATATGACAAGGAAATATAGTATGGATGTCAATTTTGAGTATTACAAAATATTTTATTATGTAGCAAAGTACAATAACTTTACAAAAGCTGCCAATATATTGCATAACAGCCAGCCTAATATCACACGGGCAATGAACTGTCTGGAGCAGGAGGTCAACTGTACACTTTTTATCCGTACAAACCGGGGCGCCTTTCTGACACCGGAAGGAGAACGGCTGTATACAAGGGTTTCAGCAGCCATGATGCAGATCCAGCAGGCAGAAGAAGAACTGGCGGAAAGTGTCGGGCTGGAGCATGGCAGCATTTCAATCGGTGCCAGCGAGATCGCGTTGAATATCTATCTGCTCGACAGACTGAAAAAATTCCATATTGCATATCCGGGGGTACAGCTAAAGATATACAATCATTCTACGCCGCAGGCGATCAGTGCTGTCAGAAGCGGAGAAACAGATTTTGCGGTGATTACAACACCGGCTGATGTGGAAGCACCGCTGAAAGAGGTTCGCTTAAAGGCATTTAAAGATATTTTGATCGGCGGCAGGACATTTACGGCGATGGGAAGTCAGGAGTTGTCCTTAAAAGATTTAAAAGAGTATCCTTATATTTGTCTGGGAAAAGAAACAACAACCTATCATTTTTACAACCAGCTCTTTTTAAAATATGGCGTGGAGATCATTCCGGATACAGAGGCAGCGACGACCGATCAGGTGCTGCCACTTGTCAAAAGTGAGCTGGGGCTTGCCTTTCTGCCGCAAGAGATGACAGAAGAAGCGCTGGCAAAGCATGAGATCATTCAGATCCGGTTAAAGGAAGAGATCCCGGAACGTTATGTATGTATGGTATATGACAGGAAACGCCCTATGAGCGTGGCGGCACAGAAGCTGAAGCAGATATTAGACAAAGGAGAGAGTTATGCCGAAATTAAGTAATCAGTGCGCTGCACAGAATTTCAGAAAATTACCGGAAGTCTGGCTATTTAGCTGATTTGACAAAGAAATAAAACACTGTTATATTATACAGCGTAGGGAATGAAGTTCTCCCTTGGGAAACCTAAACTGCTTACAGAGCTGATGACTTCTACGATATTATGTCGCAGAAGTGTCAGCTTTTTTATTTTAAGCTAAACTTCTGCGTAAGCAATAAGGAGGAGCAATTATGCTGACATCGTTATCACTCATTTTTCTGGTAGGATTGGCAATGGGAGCCATCTGCCAGAAGATCAAACTGCCGCGTATCATTGGAATGCTGGCAACCGGTATTATTTTAGGCCCTTATGTGCTGGATCTGTTAGATCCTTCTATTCTGGGGATTTCCGCGGAACTCAGAAAGATGGCACTGATCATTATTTTATTGAAAGCCGGGCTTTCACTGGATCTGCAGGATCTGAAAAAAGCAGGCAGATCTGCGATCATGCTTTCTTTTGTACCTGCCAGTTGTGAGATCGTTGGTTATATTCTGCTGGCACCGGTGCTTCTGGGTGTGAATCATATCGAGGCAGCAGTCATGGGAGCGGTCCTGGCTGCAGTTTCACCGGCGGTTGTTGTGCCACGTATGGTTAGCCTGATGGAACGAAAATATGGGACAGAAAGAGCAATCCCGCAGATGATCATGGCAGGGGCTTCCTGTGATGATATTTTTGTGATCGTGCTGTTTACGACTTTTTTGAGCATGGCCCAGGGCGGAACCGCCAATGTGCTTGATTTTGTAAATATTCCGGTTTCTATTGTGCTGGGGATTCTGCTTGGCGGTATCTTTGGCTTTTTGCTGTGTCTGTTCTTTGAAACGGCATACGCAAAAAAACATTGCATCAGAAACAGTATGAAAGTGATCATTGTACTGGGAGTTTCTTTCCTGCTGATCGCGATAGAAGGCTGGCTGGAAGGAACGGTTGCAGTTTCCGGTCTGCTGGCGGTGGTCAGTATGGCGTGTGTGATCAGGCTGAAAAGTACGGCGTTTGTTTCAAAGCGGTTGTCTGAGAAATTTGGGAAGCTGTGGTTGGCAGCAGAGGTGATCCTGTTTGTTCTGGTGGGTGCTGCTGTGGATATCCGGTATACACTAGGCGCAGGACTGCAGGCGGTTCTGCTGATCTTTGGCGCACTTGTATTCCGAACAATCGGTGTCCTGCTCAGTGTGGCGGGAACGAAGCTGAACCGGAAAGAAAGATTATTCTGCGTGATCGCTTATCTGCCGAAAGCAACCGTGCAGGCAGCGATCGGCTCTGTTCCGCTGGCAGCAGGGCTTGCCTGCGGCAAGACGGTCTTATCGGTAGCGGTTCTCGCGATCATCCTGACTGCACCGCTGGGAGCAATCGGGATCGACCGGAGCTATCAGAAACTTTTAAAAAAGGAATCATCAGATAGAAGTGATTTATAGAATTTCAATCATTTTTAAAATTTTTTGCTTCTTCTCGTTATCGCAGTTCTTTAATGCTCTTAATATCTCATTATCCAGTGCAAGAGAAGAATTTTCGTACTGGTCGGATAATAAATAATCTATTGAGGTATTAAGGGCATTTGTGATAGCGAGGAGAACATTTAAGCTGACTTTTGTATGATTATTTTCAATATTTGAAATATGTGAAGTATTACAACGAACCATTTCTGCTAAATTATCCTGGGTTAATCCTCTGCTAATGCGTATTTCCTTTATTTTTAATCCTAACATTTTATAATCTATTTCCTGTTGCAATCAGAACACCACCTTGCCTATATAAGTATTTTTATATTCTGATTGTATTATTGATGGTTTTGTGTTAGAATAATCCACATAAGTTAAATATACTCATATAGACAATAAAAGTGAGGAGATATTCAAATGAAAAAGTATTACAAAGAAAAAGCAATGAGGTTAGTGGTTAGCCTGAGTTTAATTGTTTGTTTACTCGCAGGATGTGGCAATTCAAAGACCGAAACATCGCCGGAAGCTGCTACAGAAGAAGCAACTGAAGATGTAAAGGAAGAGCCCGTTGCGGAGCCGGAAACAAAAGAGGAGGAAGCAGCAGTAGAAGAATCAGACGAAAACGAAGCGGCATCAGAAGAAAGTACAGCGGAAGAAAGCGATACAGCAGATTCGGGTGAGGTAACATATATCACAGATTTTACATCTATTGATGATTATATGGAAAGTCTGGATATGAATACATTACCGGCAATAGTAATCTACAATGAACAGGAAGGCTATATCATTAATATGCAGATGGATCAACACTATCAATTAAAGCCGGATGATCAGATTTTATATAATATAAAAGAGAATGAAGATTATATAGGAATGTATCTGAGTGCATATTTAGGTGATGGTGTGGAGGTATATCCAAACTATGGTAAACTCATGTTAAATTATACAAAGTGGAATGGTGAAGAAGAAAATTATTTTTACAAATATGAGGATGGAAGTGAAGAACCAATAGGCGTTATTTGTTATCTTACACCGCCAACTGAATAAAACGAAACATTGTATGGATCTGCCACACACTCTAGCATAATGGGTGTGTGGTTTCCTTTATTTTAGAGAAATTTTATAGAGAAATTCCCCATTTTTTTGTATAATAAAGATAGATCAAAACGTGATCTTAGAAAATCTTACAAAATCATTTCCTGCTGACAGGAAAGAAACGGAGGGAAAGCTTATGTACAATTTTACACTTCAGATTCCAACCAGAATCCATTTTGGAAAGGATACCATTTCCTACTTATCAGAGCTGAAGGAATATGGTGATAAAGTCCTTCTTGTGTATGGCGGCGGATCGATCAAGAAAAACGGAATTTATGATACTGCAATGCAGCTTTTAAAGGATGCGGCACTGACAGTATTTGAGCTTAGCGGCGTAGAACCGAACCCGCGTATTGAAACAGTCAGAAAGGGTGTTGCGATCTGTAAAGAAGAAGGTATTGATATGGTGCTTGCCATTGGCGGCGGCAGTACGATCGATTGCTCCAAGGTAATTGCAGCAGGTGCAAAGTATGACGGTGATGCATGGGATCTTGTATTAGATGCAACAAAGATCAAGGCAGCACTTCCAATTTTTGATGTTCTGACACTTTCTGCAACCGGAACAGAAATGGATCCGTTTGCGGTAATTTCAGACCTGACGAAAAATGAAAAATGGGGTACAGGATCTCCGTACATGGTTCCGACCATGTCAATCTTAAATCCTGAATATACGTATTCTGTATCCAAAAAGCAGACAGCAGCAGGAACGGCTGATATGATGAGCCATACGATGGAAAATTATTTCTCTATGGAAAATGCAGACTGCCAGAAATTTATGGCAGAGGGACTGCTGCGCACCATGATCAAAAACGGACCGGTCGCACTTGCAGAGCCGGATAATTATGAAGCGCGTGCCAATCTCATGTGGGCAGGCACACATGCAATCAACGGTGTAGTGGGAGACGGCTGTTCTCCTGCCTGGTGTGTGCATCCGATGGAACATGAGCTGAGTGCTTTTTATGATATTACCCACGGAGAAGGTCTTGCAATACTGACACCTGCCTGGATGGAGCATATTTTAAATGATGCCACACTTCCGATGTTTGTGGAATTTGCGAAAAATGTCTGGGGACTTTCCGGGGAGGATGAGTATGCACTTGCACATGCGGGAATCGATGCGCTCAAGACGTTCTTCTTTGAGACGATGGGACTTCCGAAGAATCTGCGGGCAGTTGGTATTACAGATGATAAGAATTTTGATGTCATGGCACAGAAAGCCTGTGACGGTTCGAAAGGATCTTTCGTACCGCTCAGTAAAGAAGATATCGTAGAGATTTATAAGGCTGCATTCTAAAAGAGCAGGTTCGGGACTCCGGATAGATCAGATAATAGCGTTAAAACATAATTCTACTTTTAAGAGGTGTCATTTTGGGGTGAATCATTGTATGATTTATATAATCATTCTGCGTGGATAGTAACGCTGGGTGACGCATATCGGTATTCGTATATGCAGGAATGAAGGACACTTATCTGAAAAGGAGAACCGGAATGGATCTTGTAAAAATCGGAAAATATATTGCAGAAAAGAGAAAAGCACTGGGGCTGACACAGAGGCAGGTAGCTGAGAAGCTTGGCATGAGTGACAAATCAGTTTCCAAATGGGAACGGGGCATTTGTCTGCCTGATGTCTCTGTATACAGCCCGCTTTGTGAAATACTGGGAATCAGTCTGAATGAATTTCTTGCTGGGGAAGACATTGGACAGGACGACTTGCAGCAGAAGTCGGAGAATAACCTGCTCCAGGTGACGACAGATGGGAAAAGGCGACAGAAGACCTTAAGACGGATTATTGGAAGTCTTATAGCAGTTACTGTGGGACTGGTACTGTTTCTGGCAGCGCTGCTTTACAACACCCATGCACCACAGAATTATATAGAGCCGGTCGATCAGGACAGTACAGAAATGAAGACTGCACAGCTTTTAGCCGGTGTGGATGGGGCATTTCTTTATAAATATAAGGTGGCAAAATCATTTCAGCGGCTGACGATTTATGTTACAACCTATCAGAAAGGAGAGCCTGTCAGCAAGGATGAAGTCATGCAGGTGGGAACAGGTACTGATTCTCCTGAAGATGGAATGATCGCGATCATTCCGGATTTTGACCGCTTTCAGGTGCGGCTGATCGCTGCAGGTCAGGGCTTCAAAATGTCAACAGAGCTTCCTATATTGGATGGGGTAAAAAACCGGGAATATTGCCTCAGATCGGCATCCGGGATTGCTGAACGGGGAAAGCTTTTGTGCAATACGGAGCAGCCACTGGTTGCTCTGCTGTATGGAGAAAATTCTATAGAAGCGACAGCGATACAGGCGTATGAAACAGGAGAGGGTATTCCGGCAAATGATTTTGCATATTATTTTTCCTTTATGATAGAAAAATAAAAACAAAAGCAAAAATAAACCTTGACCTAAAGTTAACTACAGGTATTATGATAACACTATCAGAACATGATAGTGTTATTTTTTGGAAGGAGAGACAGAGATGTATACGAAGACAATTACATTAAACAATGGCGTAGTAATCCCGCAGTTAGGGCTGGGTACCTGGTTTATTGACGATGCCGTGGTGGCAGATGCGGTAAAGGCTGCAACACAGATCGGATACAGACATATTGATACTGCACAGGCTTATGGAAATGAGCGCGGTGTAGGTGAAGGAGTGCGTACCTGTGGTGTGCCAAGGGAGGAGCTTTTCATAGTATCAAAGGTTGCCGCCGAGCATAAGACATACGAACAGGCTAAGAATGAGGAGCAGATATGTGGCTATGGTCATGTGTCTGTTTTTTAATATTATCGCAAAAATTCATAGAAAATTTGGTTGCTTCCATAAGAAAGAAGCCTCGCTTAAAATGATATTGAGGCAGAGAGCCTTTTGTGGAATCTTAGAAAAGAGTTACTCGGACTGGATAAAAAGCATGAATTACACCGGCTATTGGGAACTTTGTTATCAAAGAAACTTTCACAAAATGAAAAGCTAAATATAATTGAAAAAGAGTATTGCTGAAGTGTCTTGTTATAGATTTTAGTAAAGCAGATAAGGATTTTACTGCATCTGATGAAGATGTGTTAAGTATTTCAAAGCAGCTCATGGAGCAGAATAAAGAAGCATATGAGGTACTGGCTAAATGAAAAAACTGAGCAAAAAGCAGATTCTTATGCTTCATACTCAATTGATTCAGCAGACTGGTGGAAGCGATGGAGTCAGAGATTACAATTTATTGGATTCTGCATTAGAAAATCCTTTTCAGTCTTTTGGAGGGGAGGAATTGTATCCTACAATTCAAGCGAAAGCCGCGGGATTAGGGTATGGGTTGATAAAAAATCATTGCATGATAGATGGAAATAAAAGGATTGGAACTCATGCAATGTTGGTTTTTCTTGCTTTGAATGGGATTGAACTTAAGTATACTCAAAAAGAATTATATGAAGCGATTCTTGATATTGCAGCAGGAAAATAGAATATGAAGACTTATTGCAGTGGGGTCTTAATCATCAAGCATAAATAGCGTAACTATCAAAAGACCGAGATAATCTGTTCGGTCTTTTTGCTTTAAAGCATGAGTTCCAGCGTATACCAATGAATGAGTTTGTTTCATTTCTTTAATATTGCAGACATGATTAGAAGACAGGGCAGTGAACCAATAATGGTTTGCTGCCCTTTTCACAACAAAAAAAGGTCATTTCACAACATTCCAGATAGATATTGCAAG
>OHBM01000941.1_pt1 | contig 22715 bp, 22 predicted proteins | sample 1577251 | NCBI WGS metagenome assembly OHBM01 (sample SAMEA3541557, study PRJEB24748) | human gut metagenome | biome: human gut; feature: human-associated habitat; material: faeces | place: China | collected 2012 | reverse complement strand
TCCCATCCCGAACTCCCAACACAAAAAAATCCGTGGCATCTCTGCCACGGATTTTTTATTCCTTCCCCTCATCAGCATCGAGCATACTGCCATTTCTATCAGCAGCAATCCACACTAACTGCTACTCTTTAGCTTTTTTCTTACTAGCTTCTTCTATATCTCTGGTTTCTTCTTTAGCATCAGTAACAGCCATTTTAATGACCATACCAATAAAACCAATTACTATAATACCGACAATAGCTAAAATAATTTTCAACCACATAGTTTTTTGTTTTTAAAAGTTTATAATTTTGTTATTAAATTTTTCAATTCTATATATCATTATTCACGACTATCACTTAAACAAAGCTCCGATAAACTGTGGAATTTTCCACATCATCTTCTCGACCTTCGTGATTGTAGGATTCACACCATGAGACTGATACAATCTGATATCCTCCTTCCACATTTGCTTTCTCCTGGCAGAATCAGTACTCAAACCACCCATGCGCATTCTTACAATATACTCTTTCAGATACGTAACGCTCAACTCACCACCAAGAAGATAGCGGAAAAGGAAGTCTGAGTCAGCAGCTATCTTGTAACTCTCGTTATACAGACCCTTACGCTCCATCACATCCCTGCGAATATAACAGGTAGGATGCAAAGGAAGCCAGCCATGGCGCACTTTCCATAGGCGATAAGAACCGCCTATCCAGTTGCGCACCACCTTATCAGTATTCTCCGGATTCACAAACAAACCGTCACCATAGAGGAAGTCAGCATGCGTTTCCTCAAACCTCTGAACGATATGCGAGACCGTCTGGTTAGAGAACAGGAAGTCATCCGAATGTACCAGACCAATCACATCACCCGTAGCAGCACGAATACCCTTGTTGATAGCTTCATACATACCATGGTCAGGCTCAGAGATGATTTTCGAGATTTTATCCTTATACTCATTGATAATACTCAGCGAATTGTCCTGAGAAGCACCATCCACCACAATATACTCAATATCAGGATAGTCCTGAGACAAAACACTTTCTATACAACCACGAATTGTCTGTTCACGGTTGTAACATGATGTTATAATCGTTACTTTCATAATTGTCAAGTTTTAAAAAGATATGGGATAAAGAAAAACAAAATCAAATCTCAATCCCGTTTTACATGAATATTAAATAAGAATTTATTGAGAAGATAGCTTCTCGATTCAGCAGGAAGCAGATGTCTGAAAAGCAAGCAGCGCTTGACAAAATAAGTCATGGAATGCCATTTCCGAACAAAAACATTCTCATTACGTTGAAAAGCAGTACGCTGGCGCCCAAAATTACCACCATCGAAAATTTCACGGATGATAAACTCAGCATGATCAGCCACAATCCCCAAAGGCCATTTCTCCTTTTTCAGACCTAACATTTCCACTAAAATATAACCTAAAGCCCCAGCTACCTCACCTAATTGAAGCTCCTCCACATATTGCCTGAGAACATCAGCATTGATTTCATCACAATGCCTATCCACATAGACTGCCAAATCACAAATCTGACGGATACCTACCCCAGCCTCTAAGAGGTGGCGAGTAATATGCATCAGCTGATGCAGCACAGACAAAGTAGGTGGCACCGTTTCTATCTCCTCCCCTTCTATCCGTACATAATATGGCTCATTAACGGCAAACTCATGATCAATGATATTCTGCAGACGTTTCTGTAAACGATGATTCTCAAACCTACACATTTGATAGTGCAGTTCCACCTCAAACCCTTTCAGGTCAACAGCAAAATGCTTATGCTCCCAGGCACTTTCATTCCCCTGATGAGAATGACCACCCACACGGATAGCCCAGTCGATAGCCTTTTTACAATCATCCTGATGCTTGAAATAGAGATCAATATCACCACAGACCCTGTGCAGAGGATTCGGATAGTTTTGCGCAAAGGCCTGCCCTTTCATCAGCACAGGATGCAAGCCTAAGCTTCTCATTTTTCCGAAAAGCGAAATAACCATTCGGTTCATCTTTATGTTTCGCTGTTCCTGCCTCATAACCAGACCTATCCAGTTCAACAGAACATCCTTTGAAACTTCTACATTCCCCTTGCAATTTGTAAGGACATCAGCTAAAATTCCCAAAACACACTGCTCCTTAGCAAGTTCAAACAACGATTTCCACGAACAATCTCTTATCCTCTCTGCGACAGCCCCATCTTCCCCATCAATCTGTTGAAGGGAAGAAACAGACCGAGACCATAGAGATAACTTCAGTAAATTAAACAGTTCTTTTTCTACATTTTTCATACTTCAATAATTAGAGAAAATATTTTCTCTTATCATTCGCTCAGTTTCCGTTCTCTAATCTTCACCGCAGGATTACCTTGGTAGATACCATTCTGCTCCATATCCTTCGTAGCTACGCTGCCTACTGTCAGTATAGCATTGCGATGAACTGTGACACCGGGGCAAACAGTAGTCTTTGCCCCTATCCATGCCCCATCCTCTATAGAGATAGGAGCATTACGATAAGGCATAGATGATATGGTATAGTCATGATTACCAGTAAGGAGCAAAGCACCTTGCGAGATACATACATTACTGCCAATAACAACCTTATCTAAATTGTCAATCCAGCAGCCCTCTCCTAACCAGCAATCATCACCAACTACCAAGTTCCAAGGTGACTTGATTCTCACCTCGTTTTTAATCACCAGACCTTTACCAATCTTTGCTCCGAACAAACGAAGCATAGTTATCTTGATACCCATAAATGGATTCCATGAAGCCCTAACTATCAGAGCATTCACGAAATACCATAGGGTCGTCGTTATAAATCCTGCACCTTTCTCAAAGCCAGAGCCATCAAAAGCTGCTAATTTCACATCAACCATTTTTATCTCTTATAATACTTTAATAAATTCTCAAACGAATGATAACATCATTAGATCAAGAAACACTACTTAGAATACCGCCCTTCATTACAGACATTTATTTCAGGCAAGTACCTACAACCGCCATTACAGATATTGTCAAAAACACAATCATTGCAAGTTGAAACCAACATATTTTCTCTAAAACTTTTAAACGTATTAGACTCCTGCCATATCTTTTTAAGAGTCATCTTACGCAAGTCACCATACATATCAGTATTAACCATAAACGACATGGATACATTTTCATGTCTTCTGATATAAAAGCAGAGAAACGTGCTGCCTCACAAAATTCAAGAAATTCTGGCTTAACATTTTTCATCCATTTTACGATGCCAGATATAGAGCAACTGTCAAACCCTATCTTTATACTCTTGCATTCATTAGCAACTTCGAAGAAATGTTTAAGCTTTGTTTTATTTTTAACAGAACAATCGAAATCCTTGCCTAGATGTTTATAATTCAAAATTATGATGGCGTTTAATTTAGAAAAAAAATGTGGAGATTTTTGCAACCAACTAGTTATTAAATCTACAGTATCCTCTTTAAGTATAACATGCATGTTTAGTCGAATACCAAAAGAAGTTATCCTATCAACCAAAGAAGAGTAATGCTCTATTCTATATGGAGGATAAAGACTTATAGCCATTGCTCCACAATAATCGGCTGTTGCTTTCAGAATATCATCTGTAAGCCCCATTCCGTTTGTCGTATAGGACGGCACAATACCATAAGATTTTATCAATTTCAGTAATTCGATGAACTTTGGATGCTGATTTGGGTTTCCACCACCAAGAGCAATCTGCAGCACGCCAACCTCCTTAGCCTGTAAAACGATATTCTCAATATCAGCCATAGACATGTGAGTTCCATTCACATTGGATTGACGATAACAGAAATTACATTCTCGATTGCAATAATTTGTTATAGACAAATCAATAAGTTCTGGTCCATCTTTACTCCAAAAAGGCTCATCTACGCCCTCATTTTCCACCCGGACAAACGCACCTGTCTTTGTATTAAATAAGACCTTGTACCCTTGCTCTTTATGATCTTGAATTATAAGTCTACCACTTGTCATTTGTTGCATCGAATATAACATTATCTCCTTCTATCACAAAAGTATCGCAACAGAAAAAACACTCAATCATGCCATTACCACTTGACATCTCACCCACATAAATATCCAAGCCTTTTTCTTGCGCATTCTTTATTCGACCAACCGTTCCTGGACTCATATTCATTCTGTCCACAAATTCTTCTATGGTCTTACATTGGTATTTTAACATATATAGTTCAAGTGGAGTCAAATCATGCTTAAAACATTGGAACAGTTTGACAAAAACATCTACAAACATGCTGTCGTTATCAACTCCAACCAATCGCAAAAATTGGGGTAAAGTTAATTCCTCCTTCATCATAACAACAAAACAAGTAGAAGAACTATTGGTTATAAAATCTGTCTTTATCTTCATATTTTCATCAATAACAATTTATCCAAACGCTTATTAAAATAGTCAGAGTTTAACCAACTATCAATATCTATCCCATAAGATAAAGAATCGAATTTGATTAAAGTATAATCTGTATTATCTTGCAAATCTTGTATGAATTCATCAACGTTTTCTTTGGGTACGTTGAATTTCTTCTCGAGCATAATACCCAAGCTATCAAATTCTTGACTATAATATCTTTGATACGAATCCAACAAATCTTCAGCTTCAGAGAAGATACTGTCGTATAAACGACTAAACATATCTTGAGCGTAACCACCTCGAATTCCAGCCTTGTCAAGGAAATACTCCTTGGTTAATTTTCGATTTACCACCATGATATATCGGTAGTAATCATACGTATACATTTTCATTACATTGTGATTAGTTGGTTCATCCATTTCTTTAATCTTTCACTTCGAGTTGTTTGAATTATATGCCTAACTTGCTCTATATTATTGGTTTTAGTAAGATATTGTCTATAAACATCTTTAGCATCATTCCAAACAACATCTTTGGTTTCATCATCAGGAACAGAAGCAATATAAGCATAAAATTCAAAGACAAGTTCTGAATCTTTATATTCTAAGAATTCAGCATCATTCAATAAATATTGAACCTGCTCCACTAACAATTTACGCTCGCTCTTTGGACTATACTCCCAGTAATTATTCTTATTCACATTGCTGAAAGTCTTGTCTACCCATTTTTTCAATGCAGCATCTTCTAATTGACATATATATTCCAACAATATTTTTATATTCAACTTAGGACAATCTATAGTATTCCATCTTTTCCCATAGAGTAATCTTCTTGCTATTAAATATGGATTTTCTGCAAGTCTTACTTTCAAGAGGTTAATATCAGCCTCTGAAACTTTAGAATCTTCCACTTCCCAAATATAAGATTCAAAAGCTGATACATACCAAGGGCATTGCTTCATAAAATTCATTAGCTCATCTGTAGCAGCATTTTTGCCATTTACAAATAGAAAAGGGATAATACCCTCTTTCAGTTGATGCCCATCAGCAGTAAACTTGTTAATCAATACCTTTTGTCGCTCAAAGTCATTCGAAAGTATTCCTATTATATAATGTGCTAACAAATAATCACGGAAAGCATCATAGGTAAAATTCACAACCTCATAGTTTCCTGTTGTTTCTTTTTCTTTCGACAGGTCTTTCTTTATAAGAATATTCTCATCCAAGAATCGCAACAGCATAGTTTCATCCTCTTGCTCCATACCCTCAAGCAATACATCTAATGAAACATTAAAAAATGTATCTGTTTCTATCATTTGCTCGATTATAGCAGTAAAGAATGCTTTAATTTTTCTTTTTCTTAGCGATTTTCTTCCTTCCCAGTCTGGAGCATCCTCAACACGCGCCAACATCGTTTCATAATATTCTGTAAAAAGTTCATCCCTTTTTATATGAAAGACTCTACCTAACTTCTTCCCCTTATTTGCTTCACAGAAGATACGAAGTAGCAACAGATTGTTAGTCAAAGATCTCTTTACGCGATCATCCAGATTAGCAGCAATTTTGAAATAAGAAAAGTATCTTTCAAGCAACATTTCACATTCGTCTTCTGTGAAATGATGATAGATATCTTTTTCCACCAGCATATCATTTTCAAAAGACGTGGTAAGTTCTTGGAAATTTTCTTCTAAATATTCACTTCTGCAAGTCATGATAACTTTACAGAAATCATAATTCAAAATTCTCTTTAAGAATCCAACTAACGCTCTGCAAAATTCATCTGGATACGGATTTTCGTTTAAGCCATCAATGACTAAGATTACAGGTTTCCGCTTAGAAGAACTGTACAATTCGAGTTGTTCCATTAGTTGCGAAAAAGAGAGATTTTTCGTTGGGCACATTACTCTCAATAAAGACTTCTCTATATCACTTGAATCTATTTCATAACCATTTATATAAATAAAAGGTATATGTCTTTTAAGCAGTACATTTTGCACATAATCACATATGAAATTAGTTTTCCCTTGTCCTGCCTCTCCTGTCAATAAGCAAATCCGTGAAATCAAGTAAGACAGATCTTCTATACGTCTCTTAGATTTAGTTGAATTCAAATAGCTTTCATTAGAACCATTATAAAGTTCATTTGTTTTGAGATTCATATATTCTTTAAGTCGTATGATTGATTCATAAAGCTTGTCAAAACTTGAAACCGTATCATCTATTTGAAATTGTTTGGCGTTGAATTTGAACTTAGGAATGCACCATATTTTCCGCCCTCGATTAAGTTTATAGTAATTTAAGCGATATACTTTATCAGCTACATACGAAGCAAAAAGATATGGGTCAGCAAAATATCTTAGATGCTCCTTCAAATCTTGTTTATCTAAAAACACATCTGGAAGATATTTTCCCGTTTTAATATTCTTTATAATTTGAAAATCAGAATACAAAACATGATCAGCATGGGAGAATATCGTTTCTGGACAATTGTATGCATGATATACAGATTCTTTTATCAAATGATAGAAAACTTCCACATTATCTAAATCCACAAAAACAATAGAGTAATGATTGATATCAAAAGGAAAATTATTAGTTTCCCAATTTCCTTTAGCTGACAAAATCACTATTCTCTCATATTCATGAACGCCACGAGCACGACCCAACTCTAACATTACATTGGAGTTAAGACCTAGCTTGCCATGATATTCTGTCACAGGCGTGGCATCAGCGACAAAGACATCACACTCATCAATTTTCTTCTCAACGACATCGTCTATTTTAGGCGAACCTACTTCATTTCTAGTCGATTCATCATAGACTACTTTGCAATCAAGTTCTGAACTTAATTTCCGACAAGCCTTCTCTAATCCTTTTTTTATTTTTGAGTGGCTATTAGGAGTATCAGATTGCCAAGAAAAGAATACTTTTATATTTCTCATAAATTGACCCTAATATTTGCGTAATATGCTTACAGAGATATATACACCCTCATCATTTCCTCTGCCATTACCTTAGCAGAGTATTTGGTTTCTATGAGTTTCCGGCCATTACGACCCATAGTTTCAAGCTCTTCATCAGAAAATGAGAGAAATCTTCTCAATGTTTCTACTAATGGCTGAGTACCAATCTCTATCCAAGCACCAGCGTTTGATGAATTGAGTTCATTCCATGGAGTACCCATGGTGGTAATGACAGGAGTACCAGAAGCCAAGCTCTCAGCAATGGCAAGACCGAAATTCTCAGAATGAGTAGGCAATACAAAGAAATCGGAAGTCTGGAACAGACGCCACTTCTCATCACCATACACACCACCGATAAGCTGCACGATATCCTGCAGACCACAATCAGAAATCATTTGTTTCATCTCCGCGACATAGGCAGCATCACCCTCACCTGCTACTATAATCTTATAGCCCTGCAGTTCAGAGCGAAGTTCAGCAGCAGCCTCAATGAGAAAATTGATACCCTTCTTAACATGCACACGAGAGAGGAACAATATCTGGCGAGTCTTCTTCCAAGACTTCTTCATTTCAATGCCGTCAGCATCAATGCCAAGTTTAACCACCTTGATATTGGAGTTATAACCCAACTTCAAGAGGTTATCTCGCTCACTTTCAGCCGTAGCTTGGATGCAGTCGGCCTTTTGTATCGCAGCTCTTTGATAGAGCCATAGTGCAGGAACCTTCCGAGTCCAGTAATGACGCTTGATAATCCAAGGCTCCAGCATACCATGCGGAGTCAGCACCACCTTATATCCCTGTTTCTGCGCCAAACGCTGAATCATAGCACAGTCAGGAGTCCAGCAACAGTTGATATGCACGACATCAGGTTTAATGCTATTCAGCAAGCCGACAACCGTTTTCTTCCAAGCACCAGAGAATGGACGAAAACGAGGAATATCATGCACCTTACAGTTCTCCATTGGCAATGGATTCTCCGAAGCATGAGTCAGGATATGCACATCAGCCAGTTCACCCAATGGCTTTGCCAGCACCTGCATATAAGTAGAAGTACCACCCCATGTTCGGTCGATACTCGGAATATAATGAATAATTTTCATCAGTCTCTTCTAAAAATATCTCGTGTATAAACCTTATCCTTTACATCATCCAGACAAGCATCATAGCGGTTTGCGATGATGGCATGGCTCTGTGTCTTAAAGGCTTCAAGATTGTTCTCTACTCTACTACCAAAGAAAGTACTACCCTCTTCCAAGGTTGGCTCATAGATGATAACCTCAGCACCCTTTGCCTTGATACGTTTCATGATGCCCTGAATGGCAGACTGGCGGAAGTTATCACTGTTTGATTTCATAGTCAAGCGATAAACACCAATCACGCAGTTGTGCTCCTTGCTTGCATCATAGCTGTTATCATCAGCATAGCTATAGTAACCAGCCTTCTGAAGAACAGCATCAGCAATATAGTCCTTGCGAGTGCGGTTACTTTCAACGATTGCCTCTATCAGGTTCTCTGGAACATCAGCATAGTTTGCCAAGAGCTGCTTGGTATCCTTTGGCAAGCAATAGCCACCATAGCCGAAGCTTGGGTTGTTATAGTGTGTGCCGATACGTGGATCAAGACCTACACCTTCTATGATAGCCTTGGTATCAAGACCTTTTACCTCAGCGTATGTATCAAGCTCATTGAAGTAGCTTACACGCAAAGCCAAATAGGTATTGGCAAAGAGCTTCACAGCTTCAGCTTCCTTCATGCCCATAAAGAGTGTATCAATATTCTCCTTGATGGCACCTTCCTGCAAGAGTGCAGCGAAAGTCTTGGCAGCTTCTTTCAACATCTCTACATCTGTTACAGCATTGATTGCCTCGTTCTCTTCTGCGAACTCAGGACGATCGATTATCTTTGGATAACCTACGATAATACGGCTTGGGTAAAGATTATCATAGAGAGCCTTGCTCTCACGAAGGAACTCTGGGGAGAAAAGGAGATTGAATTTCTTGACTCCTTTCTTGGCATACTTTAGGTAAAGACTGCGGGTATAACCTACAGGGATAGTACTCTTGATAACCATCACAGCATCTGGATTCACTTCCAATACCAGGTCGATGACCTCTTCTACATGGGTTGTATCGAAGTAGTTCTTTACTGGGTCATAATTGGTTGGTGCTGCAATCACCACGAAGTCAGCATCCTTATAAGCAGACTTGCCATCAAGAGTTGCAGTCAAGTTCAATGGCTTCTCTGCCAAATACTTCTCAATATAATCATCCTGGATGGGAGAAATCTTATTGTTGAGTTTCTCCACCTTCTCTGGGATTACATCTACAGCTGTTACATGATGGTGCTGAGATAACAGGGTTGCTATACTCAGACCAACGTAGCCTGTTCCAGCTACTGCTATTTTTATATCTTTGAAATCTTTCATATCGTTTTTTATTTATTGTTAGATACTTTATCTATGATAATCATTGCATGATCAACCATCTGTTCGATAGTCAGATGCTTTGAGACATAATCTCTTGCATTATCTCCCATTCGTTTTATATCTTCAGCATAAAGCAAATTGATCTTACTAATGCAGTCATCAATATCATTGAATATCAATCCATTTTCTCCTGATTGAATATACGAGTATTCCACACATTGCAGAGTCTCATGAGAGCGTTCAAAAGTAAAGATCGGTTTGCCATACGCCATAGCTTCAACGATGGACAGCCCAACCCAACCAGGCTGAAAATATACATCTGATAAAGCAAAGAGTTCTCTTTTAACCGCCGTATCATATACTGCTCCAAAATCATACACATTGCCATAAGAAGAAAAGTCAGGCTTGCACTTTCCAGAACCAATAATCACAAAGCCATACTTTTTATCATCCAATCGCTTGATAGTTTCCAAAAGCAAATCTACTCGGCGGTCAGCAGTAAACCTGGCACAGAAGATAAAGATAACATCTTGCTTGACTCCATATTTAGCCTTTAATTCATCTTTTGTCAAATCAGGCTGATACATAGTCATTTCATCAACGCCAGACAAAGTATTACAGAGAGCCACCATAGGTTTATCAGGAAAATACTTCTGCCATTGTTCTTTCTCCTTGTCCATATAAAACCACAGACCATCAGCAAGAGCAATCATCCATTTCAGTTTCCAATCCGGCTTTTTCTCTTCTTGCAGATAGCGACGAACAGAAATCCCCTGCCCCCATAGAATGATTTTCTTGTGATGCAACCATTTAGTTAACAAGAGAATCCATGTACCAAGATGAGCAAAATGGAGCATCAGTACCAGGACTTTATTCTCTTTGCCCAACAGAGAGAATGGATTGTAGAACAGTAGTTTCCCCTTGATAAGCTTGCTTGGTATATGTTTACATACAATATGACTCATCTGAAAAGAAGCAGACTTCACATCTTTCGTCTTTTCATAAGTATAAATTTCCTGATCCAGAGATATATCATTGACGGCATCCTGTTTCAGTCGCTTCCCCAACAAGTCAAAGAATTCCTCACGATAATGAGGAATAAACGGTTGTAAGTGAATCAGTTTCTTCATCTATTTATCATTTTTTTCAAAGAATTAGCCAGATTTCTCTGACCTTTCTCATTCAGGTGGATGACATCGCGATACATATCTACAGTGACACCCTCATTCAATCCATCAATCAATTTTATATGATGAGTTTTAGCCCATTCCATAATCATCAATCCACCTTCCTTATATTTTCGGCTCATGACCTCACCCACCTCAGGATGAAGATAAATAAAGAAAGGGATATGCTTTTCCTCAGAGATTTGAAGGAGCTGGTCAAAACCAGGATCAAAATTCAAAGCCTTATTCGCAACACCCTCATCACTCTTCACTTTCTCTACCACTTGTGCGTCAGGATCTAAGAGTTGCTTACCTCTAAAATAGACCTTGATACGAGGCATCAGATATCTATCTATCACTTCCCATATAGCCAACTTGTATTGTTTATCGGGATAATTAGGATAGATACCGACCACCGGCACATGGCTCATCACATCAAAGGCATCATGACTGCTGCACACAAGCACCATCGCCTTGGCACCAAAAGTACCTTTCTCTTTCAGATAAGCAGCACAATTGTCTGGTCCCCAACTACCCGACGAAATATTCAGCATCAGCATCCCAGTTTCTTTCGAGAACAAGGTTGTGGCTACACTATCCTGATCAAGCATGGTTCCACCTAAGATAACCGAATCGCCTAACCCAAGGACAATCGTTTTCGTAGAATCCGGCTCTTCACTTCTCTGAGAATAAGAATTGTAATCAATATGAGAGAAAAAGCGATAGCGATGCTGATTCGGCTGCGCTATGTATTCATAAGCAGGCGAAGACTGGTATAATACCGCATCACAGAAGCCAAAGACATAGCGGAGAATGAGTTCTAATAAGATAACTATAAGGGAAATTCCCAATAAGCAATGCTTGATTTTTAATTTCATATTTTCTATTTGTATAAACTGCTATCTGCCTCCTGTACACAAAAAATAGACGTTCTTAATATAAGTCTTAAAAACAACACCTATATAAATAGCAACAATAGCAAATATAATAGGCGAAATTAAATAAGACAAAAAATACCCAAAAGCATTATGACCAAGAATAAACACTATCAATTTCCTAATTATATTTAATGTAGGTTCATGAAACAAATAAATAAAAAAGGTATATTGGCATGATAATGATAACCACCGATACTCTTTTAAAACATAATTTTTGCCAGCTATTTTATCGTAAAGGAACCAGAATCCAGCAATACCTATTATAATAGAAGGTATTCTAAATAATTTCCAGTTTAAAGAATCAGGATATAACAATTGCAAAAATGAGACTATTATAAATAATCCCATGCAAATTTTTCCTAGTTTAAAATCATATAACTTATTCACATGAAAAGTTAATTGACCACCGAACAAAAACCAGAATAAAGCATATAAGGGCAAATATGATATAGGTAAAAAAGTTAAAGCACCAATAATTATAACCAAAAACCATTTCAAATTTTTCAACCCTATATACCAGATTGGTGCTGTACTAACAATTAATATCAAATCTCTTAAAAACCAGAGTTGAAAAGCGCACGGAACGCCAGTACCTGCATCATAAAATATTGAAGTTAAAATCTTCAAATAACTTTCGTGAAATAAGGGTAAAATAGAGTTATTTATGAATTTAGAAGTACCAGGTACTATTGCAACTAAAAAACTGAAAACAACGAAAAACAAACAGCCTACGACATAAGGAATTAAGAGTGTTTTAACCCTCTTTTTCATCTTTTTTTATAAATTGAGTTCAGACCATTTGGAACATTTAAGAAAAAGAGAAAGCCTGAAATTATATAAAATAAAGGAACTGCACAGCGTCCTATCATCTCAGATATTATAACTTGAATCTTATTGTTCCAGAACATCCCTAAAATATCTTGTTCTTTAAAATCAGAATGAATATAAAGAACAAGCATTATAGATATAAAAGAAAGAACTTTTAGCTTATCACTTAGATATTGTGTCATAACAATATTATATAGTAGTTAAAAATTAATTGGTTTCATCAAATATGGATATTGCTTCCTCAGCTTTTTATGTTCTATCATTAAACCAATAACGAACCAAATAATCAGACAAAGATACCATCCTGCTTGAAACATATAACCTTCTATAATGGAATGGATAGACATAAAAACGAAACTGGCGTAAAACAAAATAGTATTAAAATCATTACCAATTGCTTTTGGAAACATAATTGCAGCAATCCAAATGGCTATAATAAATATAATACCGATAATACCAGCTTGAGCTAATACAGAAATAAAGCTACCACCTGATTCATTACGTCCAACCTGCTTATTTGCTCCAACACCATGAGCAGCAAAGCCGATACCCCAAATAGGAGATGACTCAAATTCCTCCATACGCTGTCCCCACAATTCATCACGCGATGTATTTTCTGTCGTTATTTCAAGACCATTCTTTTTGTTCATCATAGCCTGAGAATTTTTCATTAAGAATGGTGCAAAGATAACAGCTGCGACTCCAACAATTGCTAAATTTCTAATTACAGCGAATTTTTTAGACTGCATCCATATTATCAGTACAGAACATGCTAACGAAAGAAAAAATGCTGAACGAGAAGCACCAATCATTGTAACATATAGACTCGCTAAAACCATTGCAAAATAAAAATATCTCAAAGATTTTTTCTTCAAATTATCTCTAAAAGCCATACTTACAAAAAACAACGTTGATAATGCAGCGGCACAACTCGTCCACATTGAATGGCTGCAAAATCCAGCAAATTCAGAAACACGATTAAGACCATATTCATCTACAAATACCAAATTGATACCTGCCAATTTAGCATAAAGATTAGCTATTGTTGCTATTCCAAATCCTGAAAAGATACAATACAAGAGCCTAATCTTGTATAGATGCCATTTTATTGACAGTCTTGGCGCAGCCATGTATAATATGATAGAAAATAGAACCAAACGTAAGTCTAATACCATGTTGATAGTTGTAGATAGCCACAAAAAGGCTATAAAAACATAAAACAAAGTAGTCTTACCACATGATTGCATTTTGAATTTACTCATTTTATATAATATCAGAGCAAATGCGATATAGTATGCAAACTGAGGAAACCAAGCAGGAAATAAGTTGGTAAAAACAAAAAATGTGATAAGATACTCAAACTTATGCTGTTTGATGAAAAATTTTATTTGCTTAAACATAGTTTATTTGTTGATTGTTTTCTTCATTCTTTCTACAGCTTGACCGAAAGCAAACATACGACAAGCCTCATTCTTTATCATTTCTCTTGTTATCTTCTCTTGTTTGATATCCTGTATCAATAATTGAAGATTCTTAAGAAATTCTTCAGCAGTACCAAATTCCCACATCATGCCACTTTTTTCAAAATTCCTATACCCCCTGGCAGATACTGTATGAGCTAACACTGGCAATCCATTACGGAAACCGTCCATTACCCGGAGTTTCATGCCACCTCCCAATCTTGCAGGACACAAGAAGATATCACAATCTTGCACAATAGAATCCATGTCCTTAGGATTAGGTATGACAATTACTCTTGGAGACATTGGCTTTATACGGTCTAATAAAGAAGCTGGAGGATTTTTACCAGCCAATACTATATGAATATCCTTGGGTACAAGAGGAAGAAGTTCATCCAGAAAATAGTTGATACCATCCATATTCTGCACATTTCCCATCGTACCGCTAATCACCATCTTCAGGTGTTCTTTTCTGAATGGTTTTATTTCAGATAGAGAATGATCATTCTTAGGATAAAAGCACCCGCCAACTACCGCTTCAGTATTCGACGCACCATACATCTCTGCAAATTGCTCCTTGTCTTCTTCCGTCAAGAAGATATTGTAGTCACAATTCAAATATGATTTTCGCTCATTTTTCTTCACCTGATGCAAGAATAACAAACGTTTTAGTAAACCATTATTATCCTTAAAATAATCATACTCGCAATTATGATTGAGTACAATAGTCTTTACACCGCTATTTTTACAAGAACGAACCAAAGAACCCGCAATACTGTTGTGATCAAATACACAAAATTCATAATGATTGCTTTTGAGTAAAGCCTTTACCGTCTCTTGGTGGCGATGCATAACCCCGGTAAAAGCAGTCATCACCTTACCGATAAAACCACGAGGAGCTACAGGATAGAAATGAGCCATTGGATATTCTTTCTTGCGTTCGGGAGTTAAATATTCCTTGCAGATACAAACATCCATTTCTGCTCCTTGAAATACCTCAGAAAATAACTGGAGATAGTTATGGCAAGCATAGCACCCACCTCCAATCCCCCAGGGATTATGTTTCAATACATATAATATTCTCATAAGATATAAATCTAAAGATTCAATATAAATTTCGCTATTTTTTGCAATATTTTCATTTTATAATAGCCCATAGTTTTCTTTTTTACATTGGTTGATTCCAAAACGACAACACCTTTTGCATTAGGATTCCAACTCTGAGCAACACGATGGATACAAACAACATCCTTCATGCTGGTATATCCTGGCTGGTCAAAATACTGATAAGGATAAACATGAATTCCATTCTTCAACAACTGCATATTATTATTACTATTACTATTGTCGAAGCCATAGTTCTGAGCCAAACTCATCTGGAGATCAGGAATAATCGTCATATCATAGCGAAGACGTTGCTCCAATTGTTCATTATGAGAACGGATGAAATGACGATTCTCATAGAACTCCAGACATTCCCCAATAAAAGGATGTTCTTTTTCTGCACCAAAACAATGAGAAGTCAGCATGGTATAATCCTTTCCGGTCTTAGGATGATGATGTACGTAATATTCCCTACCGATGAACATACCGTCATTCAAGAAAGGATCAAATGACTTAAACATCTCTATATCTGTGTCAAGCCAGATGCCACCATAATGATAGACTGCATACAAACGTACGAAATCGGCTGCAAAAGCCCACTTTCTAACACTTACAGCCTCGTTGGCAAACACGTTATTACATTCAGCCAATTTCTTGGCATCCCATAATATAAACTCATAGTCAGGCAACACCTTCTTCCATGTATCCATACAAGCTTTTAATTCTGCTGGATAAGGGTCGCCACTAAACCATGAGTAATGAATAATCTTTGGAATCATATTCTTCTAAAAAACAATTTAAATTCTACCTCCACAAAGTACAGCTAATACTTGAGGTAAGGCTTTTTTCAATAAATAGTAAAATGCATAGCAAACAGCAAATGTCACAAAAGGTACTATGACAATTACAATATAGTGAGGCAATGAAAATCTATTAATCATCCCCCCACACCATGCTAAGATACAAGTATTATGAAGCGCATAAACGAAGAACACAGATGAAGCCATGACACTCATTTTCTTCAACATCTTTTCTGGCATCAAGTTCATCAGATAATAACTGGCAAACACACCAGAAAGAATATATGACATTTGACATATATGAGCATATGACTGATCATGAAATAATAAATAGAGTACCAAACTTAAAGCTGCCATTGGCACAACTGCCCATCTCCATTTCAATGCGAAATCACATGGACTTCCGGTTATAGCAACATTGATTGAGAAATGCCCCCCCAAGATAAAAAACACGATAGCAGACATACTCAATCCAACAACACCCGTATTAACTCCAGCCAAGTATAGTATAGCAAGAATGCTTACTCCCCAGCTTTTTAGCCTTTTTATATAAAGGTAAGCTATTGGACTTAAAATACACATTACCATCAGGTCTCTCACATACCATAAAGGAGAATCGTATGGCATGGTTCCTCCAGTTATATCCCACCAGACATGCCAGATACCATTATTCCATAAATCAGCGAGATAAGTTTGCAATGCCTCGGTACTCTTTCCTTTAAAAATAATGGAAAACAAATTTCCTGCTACAATATTCATCATAGGAAGTATATTCCAAATCAAATATGGAAACAGTAAAGTTCTGCTTCGTTTTATAAGTTTTCTGAAATATTCCTCTTTACAGAATTGATGACCATAAAAGAAATAATATCCAGAGATCAAGAAAAAAACAGGAACAGCCACATTAGATATTGCCGCCAGTATCAATCCTAAATATCCGTCATTGGTCAAATTCAAATTCTCGTGAACGAAAATCACAAGAATAATCATTGGAACTTTGAGAGCATTAGAATAGGATGACATTTTTTCTTTATTTATTGGACGACTCGTCATAATATATTATTCAACTAAAGGTTTATATTGGGCAGGATTCTATATTGGCAACATACCACCTTATTGCTTCAATATATTGTTTCTTGCGAACTTCAACATCCGTAACTACCAAAATATCATTCTTGATGTTCGGTTGGACGCATCCCGTCAACAATAATACAACCTTATGCTTCATCTCTCTACAACTTTACTAAATTCATATATTTCAAAAAAACACTCAATCCATAACGATTCTTCAAAATCACCTTAAGCAGATAAAGTAAACATTTGATACCTCTTAAATGCCAAGGCTTTTTAGCACCAATGAAATGAATGACAAAAATCTTCTTTTCTGCATCTGCTGCATCAAATGAAAATCCCGAAGCCTTTGCTAAGGTCAAATGCTTGAAAAACATATTTAAACCCTCGGGCAAATGCAGATCTACGCGTAAATTCCAATCAGGCATAAAGTCGTTAATGACATCTTGATCGCCAACATTCTTACCTTCTGCTACATATTTTTTCAAAGTTAAAGGCAACTGTGCCATTAGACTTTGTAAAGTATCCTCATTGGGCTTAATTACCATCAATCCAGAATTGAGTCTCACCCAATCAGAATTAAGAAAACGCCCTGCCTGACATGCCGAAAAATCAGGATATTCAAAGAGGAAATCTATATTAGAAATAATCATCATATCAGAATCAAGGAACACTATTTTGTCAAATTGTTTCCCCTCTCCCCAATAACTCCCCCACAAGAGCAACTTATCAAAGGTATATTTCCAATGCGAAAATTCAGTACTATTGAGTATTTCCAAACCTTCAGTTGCACTTTTAGTAAGCTTTGAAGTGGCAATACCTTGCTCATGAAGTCGATTCACAACCTTTTCATCCAAGTCCTTGGAGCATACACATAAGAAAGGTATCTTTGTACCTGTTGATTTTAAGGAGCGTGCTAATGCAACGACTCCAGGCAAATAGTTCTCTGTACTTAACAGAGTGACATAACAACATTTCATTTTATTCCTTTTATTCTTAAATATAACTTGTTAATTATAAAATAAGCTATCACACTCCAATGTGCCAACTTCATTTTTGCACTCTTAGGAAATTCAAAACCTTGATTGCTCCAAGCGTCCAAGAACTGACGAACTTTTGATTGTAGAGTTTTCTTGTTTACTGCTTTGACTAAAGAAGCGCTATAGAGCAAGTTTTGGAACATTTGCTGGATGCGCATTTCCAACCAAGGTTCAGGCTTTACATTCTCGTCTTTGCACCATTTTAACAACCGCTTTATCACCTGTGGAAGATCCTCCAAGTTCTTGCGTCGATAACTATCATCTTGAGTTGCAGAACCTTCACGCAAACGATAATTGTACAAGACTGCATCTAAACGAGCAGGTCGTTGGCATCGTGTCAGGTATTTATATTGAAATTCCAAATCCTCGCCAACTCTTGTACCTAAGGAAAAAGCGAGACGTTGGTGGTTATCAATCATCACCCACGTCTTTTTGTAGAAAAGACGTGGGTGATGATTACACTGGTATTTACAGAGGAATTCATTCTTGGATAAATCAGTACATTTCACTGTACTTTTTTGATGATCTAAAGAATTTAAATTTTCACCATCACGAAACTTCCTTATGTCAAATAGAACATAATCAGCATCATTCAACACCTCTGGATTTGAAATTTCAAAATCAGGGTTAATACTGTCATCCGAATCAACAAACCATATCCACTCACCTTTAGCTGCATCCAGACCAGCATTTCTTGCAGCACTCACACCAGCATTCTTCTGATGAATAACTCTGAATCTGGAATCCTGTTTTGCATACTCATCACAGATCTGTCCAGATGTATCTGTCGATCCATCATCAACAAGTATTGCCTCCCATCTAACAGCTTTAAGCTGTGAAATACTATCTAAGCATTCACGTAGATATTTTTCCACATTATATACTGGGACAATTATTGAAATAAATATATCTTGCATAAACTAAATAAATTGATCAGAATTTACTTATTCCACAACATTTTCTTAATATAACTATTGCTTTGCAGTATAGCAACAAATACTAATACCACACATACAACCATCAGCGCAATGACTATTGAAACTATCGAAGCTAACAAAGGATTTTCATCTAAAACAACAATATCAACGACTCCGTTAAGATGTCGTGGCAAGACAAAATAATGTATGAGATAAATTTCCAGCGTATATGTGCCTATCTTCGATAACCATCTACCCACTCTTGTATGAGAAGATAACTTAGATCTGTATGTATAGAAGACATAGTATGCTAAAAGTACAATACTGATTTCTTTCAGAAGCAGATTTATATTGTATAACAAGCCGTTTAACTGAAAATCTCCTATAGCATTAGCAGCATATACCATCAGAAATACAATCACAATCGCTACTCCTCCTTTATCAGAGTAGATCATTTCAGCATTATGCTTAACAAACATACCCAAGACGAAAAATACAAAGTATTTCCATTGTGCTACGCCTAAGATGTGTGCAATAACCATATCTCCATACATTCGTTGTACAGTTGGCATCGATAATCCATAGCATACGAAGCAAGCACCTATTAAAAAAAACTTAAACAACTTTTGATTTTTACATACCATCAATCTTATCATATCAACGATCAAAAAAAATTCAAATAGAGTTATTGTAAACCAATATCCAGCCTTGAATTTATCTTGCAACATATCCATGATAGATATGTGATTGAGCATAGCATAAAGCCCTCCAATTACAATAGTAGGAAGCAGTATGGAGTGTACTCGCTTTTTTATCTTTATTATAGATGGGGGGGTAATTTCCAAAGGAACAAACAAGCCTGAAATAAAGAAGAACAAAGGTACTGCCAACAATGTTGCCAGCTCCATATAATATCCACCAATAGACTGTCCAAATCCATATTGAGGCACATGCATAAAGACCACAAAAAGAATAGCCAGACCTCTAAGGGCATCTATATATTCTAAACGCTGTTTCATTCAATCTATACGTTTTTTAGAATAATACATTATTTGGTTCTTCTATGACATTCACTTCACGACGAAGCGTTGGCTTACTCTCAATATGATACAGTCCAAACTTACCTAACAGCATCTTAACTTTCTGCTTGCGAGATAGTTTTTGTATCTTATGAGTTAATTCAACCTCAGGCCAAGGCGTCATTTTGCGGTATTTATAGTACAATTCCTTAAAAGGATTAATACATTCATAATGCCAAGGTTTTTGCGGCATACAGAAATGAATGATAGCAGGGTTCTTGCAAGCCTCAATGATCTCCGGATAATACTTTCTGTCAAGATACAGCCATTCTTCCACATACAGATAATATTCAAGAAGGTTATAACGGAAAGGAAGCATCTGTTTGTTATCATGGAAGAGAATATTAATAATATCCTGATCATGATTTTTCAGAGCCTTAGGCATTGATTTAGCTATCTCTTTTGCTCTATCAAAGACATGAATTTCTCTCCACTTTTTTAAGTTGATAAGCAGAACTCCAGCATTAATATAACCATCATGTATCGGATATCGCAATCGATTATAAAGCCTTATACTGTCATTCACTCTATCTCGAACACCTGCAACGGCATAATCCCCCATTTCTGTATTCCATAGTTCTTTCAAACTTCCATTTACAATAGTATCACAATCCAAATAAATCACCTTATCTATATCAGGTAACTTATCTTGGATTACCAATCGGAAATAAGTTGTAAGATTGATATAGGCATCACCAACAGGGAAATCTTTGAAATCATCTTCAGACAATTCATAAAACAGGATATCTTTCCCTTCAATACCACTTACCCACTCCTGTAGGCTTTTTCGATTGACATCTGAGATTCCATCGACAAACAAATGAAAAGCAATCTCTTCCCCCTGATTGTTGTCTATAACCGAAGCTATAGTCGCTGCACAATAGGGAATATAGTTATTATCTAAACAAAAAACGATGTTCATAATTATTAATATAAGGACATATAAATTTATTGTAAAAGAGGCCGAAAATAACACCGTTAATCCAACATAAAGCAACCATGACGATATGAAGATCAACATTTATTGATATCCTCTGCATTAAAGCATCCACACGAAAGCCTAAACAACTTAATGTTAGACTTTGATGAGACAAATATACAAACATTACATAAGACGAAAGCCATACTATCCATTTGTTTGCAAATATCAATTTAACAATATTACTATCATAAACAAAAATGAAAGCTATTAACAATATATGAATGATAGAAGTCCCACCTCCTAATATCTGAAAATAGATAAGGCAAAAGTAGATTACTACAAAAAATATTGCCAGTATATCTTTTCTTTTAGGTAAGTGTACCTGTTGTTTATTCTTTATTGCAGACCACAAACACATTCCCATCAAATACTCTAAAAGTCGAGTAAAAGGACTTATATAAGCCAACCAACCACCAAGTGAGAAGCTCTTATCTAATTCCATACAGGCTAAAACGCATAGATAGAAAAATATCATCAATGGCAAACTCTTATTAGAAAAAAATCTAAGAATTAATCTATAACAAATTGGTGACAAGATATAGCAGAAGAGTAAAGAAGATAAGAACCAAGCTACTCCTACATATTTCAATGCATAAAAAACAGACTCCTGCGGAATCCAAGACTGAATCAATAAAGCATATGGAATTATATCTATCGTAAATTTATTGACTCCTCCAAGCATACTCATCATACAGTGAATAAGCAAAATTATCCAATATGCAGGAAACAGAGCAAGCATTTTCTTCACAATGTATTTTTTCCAGATTAATTTGTCACGATATAAGAAACCTGAGACTACGAAAAAAAAAGAAACAAGTTCATTACCCCCCCAGCCCGTCCGAGAACGGCTGTTTGGGGTGTATCATAGAGGGCAGAACCGCTATCACGACTCCACCTAAGCCCCTCTAAGGGCATATCTTTTTTCATCTTAAAATTTTAGTTTATGTTAAACAATTCGTCATAAGGGCTTAAAAAGACCGATATGAACACTAATAGAGCGTGTTTTTCGATGGTATATGATTCCCTACAGGTCATTATCCAAGAGAAGCAATCAAAGCAGGTACACCTTTGAGAGATATGGCACGACGAAGGTTATAAGATAGGCAAAAGAGGCCCATCTCAGCAGTTACTTTCAGTTTGCCTTTCAGTAAAAAGTAGTATTGCCCAAGTGCTCGCTTCATGGTTCCGAAAGGATGCTCGGAGAGGCATTTGCGATTGTCCATCTTGTTCTGATCTAGATGTAAAACGTAACGGACAACCTTCTTCACGACCTTCATTCTTGGAGGTTTTGGCTTGTCCTTATTCTCTTCTTTGAGTTGCTTGCGTTTTGCTTCGGTTGCCTTTATCAAGGTGTCTTTGTTGAAGTCTGCCTCCTTGAACTTCTGGATGGTACACTTGCACTTGCATTTTTTACATGCAAGCTTGTTGCAGTAGCGGATCATACCATTTCTTTTGATAGACTTTTGCCTCAGGATTTCTCCTTGCGGACAATAGACAAGATTGCGTTCGGCATCCCTCACGAAGTATCCTTCAAGAGCCTTGGCACGCATCTGCTCGGGAGT
>OHBM01000933.1_pt1 | contig 22791 bp, 23 predicted proteins | sample 1577251 | NCBI WGS metagenome assembly OHBM01 (sample SAMEA3541557, study PRJEB24748) | human gut metagenome | biome: human gut; feature: human-associated habitat; material: faeces | place: China | collected 2012 | reverse complement strand
CATTGACGGCATCAATGGCGCTGTCCAGCAGCGTGAAGCTGCGGCGCATATCTTCGATGTAGGCAACATATTCCGCAGGTGTTTTGTCTGGGATCGTTCCGCCGTGGAAACAGAGCAGGACGGCGGAGTTGTTGTGCTCCGCGCTGCCGGAGAGCAGGGAGCAGATCAGCGCCAGCGTCAGGATCAACGGTGAACAGATTGCCGCCACGATCCAGCCCAGCCTTTTCCGGGTGCCCTCGTCCGAGAGAGCGGCAGCGGCGATTTTCGCCAGTGCCGCGACGGGTACCGCCATTACCGTCCACCTGCCGTTCCGAAGAGAGCCTGCTTGTACTCCGGGGCCTGCACCTGCAAGAGATACCGCTCGTTGCCGCACTTGTAGAGACAGGAGCCGCGCTGCGGGTCCCGGATCAGGGCATACTCAGATTCCTCTAATTGGAGGTTATTCATGAAAAACTTCTTATCCACGTTGCCGCCGTTAAAGATAAACTGATGGACGGGGATGGAAAAGAGAGGGCGCGTCAGCTCCCGTATCCCCGGCTGGGTGAAGTCCTCCAGATTCTGGCTGGCGAGGAACAGGGCGGATTCCTTTTTTCGTACTCGCTTGAGGGCATTGCGGATGTAGGTGATGACGGTGGGATCGGACAGCCACAGGTACAGCTCATCAATGGCCGCTACGGAATTGCCCTGCGTTAGAAGCTGATCCGACATATAGGACAGCAGGCTGAACAGCAACGTGTTCCGCAGATTCTCCGCCATGTTATCCAGCCCCTTGACACAAAAGACGAGGAATTTGGAACGGTCAATATTGGTATGCCCGTTGAAGAACCGGGCGTCTGCGCCGCGGCACATGGAGTGGAGTCCCAGCAACAGATCCCGCAGCATCTCCCGCGGATAGAGACTGTCTGCGGCCTCGTAATGGTCATAGCTTTCCTGAATGGCGTCATAGAGGTCGGAGAGGATGGGGTAATCGGTTGGCTGCATTCCGGCAAAGTCCGTGCGGTCGGTGATGTTCCACTTTTGATAGAGCCGCTCTACCATCAGCTCCAGCGTGTCGATGTGGGACGTGTCAAAGCCCTTGTAGACGCGGAACACATCCCGCAGGAAGGAGATGTGCTGGGAGAGCAGCGTCCCCCGAAAAGCGTCCGGCGCGTCCGGGTCTTCCGGCCCGCTGCCATCGTCCCAGCAGCGGGGTTCCAGAAGATTGATGCGGTACTGTCCGCTTAAATAGTCCAGAAAGCAGCCGCCCAGGGCGCGGCACTCGTCCTCCATCTCATGCTCGGAGTCCAGAGAGATGACGCTCTTGCCTGCCTCCCGCACATTGCAGAGCAGAAGCTTTAGGAGGTAGCTTTTCCCCTGTCCGGTATTGCCGATGATCAGGGCGCTGGCGTTGGTCTTGTCGGCGGCACGGCGGTCGAAGTCCACAATGATGTTGGAGCCGAAGCGGTCACGGCCAATGAAGAAGCCCTTGGGATCGGTTTTGCCGGAATAGTTCATGGGGTACAGATTGGCAACGCTCCTGGCAGGCAGAACACGTTCCGCAAAATTGGCAAGCTGGCTGCCGCCCGCGGGGTTGGCGGAGAGAAAGCCCTCCCGCTGGCGCAGGAGCAGCGGATCGGCGCCCATGCGGGAGCGCACCAGTTGGGCGGATACCGTGTCCCGCGCCGCGCGCAGCTTTTCCGTATCTGCTGCGGCAATGTCCAGATACACGCCGCAGTGGATGAGCGGCTCCTTTTCCTGCCGCTGCTTTGCCAGCAGCTCCGCCATATCCCGCAGGTTGGCCTCCGCCGTGACGCTCTGCTTGTAGTCATTGGTGTTGCTCCGCTCCATGCGGCTTTTGTTGGTGGCGGCATGAAGGATGGCGTCCTCCTCGGCAGGCGTGACCTGCCGCGCCGTCAGACGCAGGTTGACGCCACCCATATCGCCAAGGCCCCGCAGCAGTGCCAGCTCATCCGTCATGGGCGGGTAGCTTTTCAGCGCCATCGCCGTGTGATACCGGCTGCCGAGGATGAAGTGATCTGTGTTGAACTTCACCGCCGCGGGCGCAATCATATCCAGAAAGTCCTTCGGACGCGGGGCCTGCTCCGGCATCTTCTTTTTCTTCTTCTGTTTCTTTTTAGCCATGTACATACTCCTCTCCATCGAAATCACGGAATACCTCCGTGGTGAGATCCTGCCGGTAGTAGATCGCCAGCAGGCGCTTCACATCCTGCTCCTCTGCCAGACGCACACGGAGCCCGTGGTCGCAGATGGCTTTCTCCAACTGCCGCAGCGCACCTTCATCCGCACCGGCTTTTTCATCCAGTGGGAGCACCAGCACAAATTTGCGGGAGGAGACGGAGGAGAACTGGATGGCGTCTAAATGGGCCATGTCCCGCTCCAGCAGCTCCCGCACGGCAGGCTCCGTTTCCTCCTCCAGTCGCCGCAGGTAATATTCCTTGTTCCGTTGGAAGGATTCGCGGGAGTCCAATGCCAAAATCTCCAGCGAGGGCTGGGTGCTCAGAAGCATGGTGAGGGAGCGGACACGGCCCCGGATGACCTCCGGGGACAGGACGGAGAGGTTGTCCGGCTGGATCAGGAAGAAGACCCGCTCTCCGGAATCTGTCACGATGCCGTGGGGCGTCACACGGACGATGCCCATGAGCTGCCGGGTGGATTGCCGCTGGCGCAGTTCTTTTTTCTGTTTTCGGTTCATGGGTCCAGCCTCCATTCATAATATTGCTGCCGCAGAAAGAGAAAGCAGGCGGCACGGCGCAGGAAGTCCAGAATGCTGCTGCCATCCACCTGAATGGTGAGGAAGGCGTACAGCACCGTGACCACCAGCAGTCCCATGCCGAGGCCCTGGGTCAGCGCCAGCACAGAGAGCAAAGCGCCGATGCCAATCACGGCGATGTCCCGCAGCAGCCAGAGCCACAGCATGGGCTTGGCTTTCAGGTTTTCGGGATAAATAAACATTTTGTTCCTCCAAAGCGAAACCGCTGCCGAGAATCTCAGCAGCGGTTCGCACGATGTATTTCTTATTCTTCGGCAGTGCCGGTGTCCCCTGCCAGCGCCTGTTGGATGCAGTTCAGGAAGAAGGCGTTCTGCTTGATGCCGTTCCGCTTGAGGTATGCCTTGAGCTGCTCAAACAGCTCGGTGGGCACCTGAAACGCCACCGTCCTCACATTGTCCTTGTCCATCTTCACATTTTCCTCCATTTCATAAAATTTGGTGATGAGCGCGGTCATGTACCGGCTCAGTGTCTCGCCGGATTCCGCCTGTCGCTGCCGTACTTTGGTATGCAGCTCCAAGGGAATTTCAGCACAGAGGTTGCGCGTTTTTTCTGCCATAGCAGTTCCTCCAATCTTTTTAATGGTAAAGCTAAGATACCCGAAAGCAAGCACAAAAGCTATGACCAAAGCCAACGAAGAAGCGGCGTGAAACAGCGGCGATACCAATAAAGCGGCTATGCTACCCGCATGGCCGCGGCGATCCGCGACATAATAAACTCCACACAGGGTATCGCCACGCTGTTGCCCAAAGCTTTGTACCTTGCACTATCCGACGCGCCGGGGATGTCTGTCCAGCCGTCCGGGAAGCCCTGAAGCCGTTCACATTCCAAAGGTGTCAGGCGGCGAATGAGGTGATGTGTTTCAGAACAGGATGCGTTGATGATACACTTATCCTGACTGACGTATTGATTACCGATACCTTTTTCATCTCCGCGGCATAATGCTCCAACTGTTTTTTGATAAAGTTCTACGACCGCGTGGCGGTCTGTGGCGGTCAATGTATACGCCAAATTCTCCTGACAGCCAAGACCGTTGCCGCCGTTCTCCGGCTGGCGGTCTACAATATTTCCGGCAATGCAGATGGCACCCGCGTTCTGCTCAACCAGAGGTATATTGTTACCACCTGTGCCATAACGGGCAGACATGGTGGGCGCTACCTTGTGGGGGCCGGTGTAACGGCTGTCAATGCCGTGATTTTCGTAAACAAGAGGTTGGTGTCCATGCTCCTGTGCTCGGAGGGTTCCGGACACGTTTTCGCTGCATTCCATCACGCTGCCGCCCTGGTCATTAAGGCATAAAACAGACGGCATACAGTTCCCGCCGGGGCTGCCCTTGAGGGTTGGAGCAACTGATTCGTTGTATCCAATGCCGCCTGCGCTGGCGCCTGCTCCGGCGGAAAAACCGGCTACAAAGGTCTGCTGCTTCATCCCCGGCTGTGCGCCCAGCGCGCCAGCTACATCGCGCAGGTCACGCACCTCGTCCCGCTGGTTGGCGGCAAAGGCCATGACGCCGTTATAGCCGTCAAAGCCCTCCGCGGCTCCATTTGGCTGTGTCACGGAGGTCTGCATCTGCATATTGGTGGTTGCCATCAGCGCGCCGGACACGCCGTTCAGGTCAATGCCCTCGTTGCGCTGGTTGACATGAAATGCCTTCAGGTCAGTAGGTTGGCTGTCCGGCTTCATGAGCCCCGCTTGGATCTTCAGCGCACGCGCCAGCATCTTCGGCAGCTCCTTGCCGCGCTCAAAGGCGCGGCGCAGGATGCCCAGACAGGCGGTTTTCGATAAATAATACTTTAGAGACGGGTACGCCTCCAGTATGCCGGACAGTGAGACGCGGATCGGGCGGCGGGGCGCGGCCCCGGTATTGAGGGGCCGCTTGCCTTCCCGCCATGGAGATCGGAGCTCCCAATGGCGCTGTCCAAAGAGATCCACGGGAGAGGACAGCAGATCCAAGTGGAAATACGGGATCGAAACCAGTTCGGAGTCCGGCTTGCCCGGTCTGCGCTTGGGCGGTGCTCCGCCCCTTTCAGCCGTGTCTAACCCAAGCATCGTCATCTGCCCGTTCGTGTCGAATCGGTACATCTATGAGACCTCCTTCCCGCTGTTTTCCGTTTCGTCAAATACATCAAATAAAAGCTGGGGCGCAAGCGGCCCGGCGAAGTCCGCAAGCAGAAAAATGCGCTTGCGGCGCTGCGCGACGCCACACAATTGCGCGTCCAGACAGCGCCACGCAATAGAAAACATATCGCCTGCCGTGAGATCACCGACATCGGGCCATCCGTAAGGATAGGGGCCTGGGATAAGTTCGTTGGGAAAGCAGATCCGCACGATCTCCTCCAGCACAATCCGAAAGTCCTCATACTTCGGTTTTCCGCTTGAAAAAGCCCCCGGCACGTTCTCCCAACACATCCAGCGCGGCCGTATGTTGACACTCTCCCGGCCACGGGCTTTCTCTGCCAACCGCATTTCACGCACAATGCGCATCTGCTCCATAAAGAGGCCAGAACGCGCGCCGACAAGACCTGCCCTTGCGCCAGCAACGGAGAGATCTTGACACGGGCTGCCCCCGCAGATGATGTCCACAGGCGGCAGCTCCGCGCCACGCAGCTTAGTGATGTCGCCTACATGGATCATGCCGGGAAAGCGCAGCTTTGTCACCTCAATGGGAAATGCTTCGATCTCCGACGCCCATACCGGCGTGATGCCGTTGCGGACCGCAGCCAAAGGGAATCCGCCGATACCGTCGAACAGGCTGCCCATGGTGATTTGTGTTAACCAGGTCATATCATCACCCTTTCATTTGATCGCCGCGGCGATGGTTCGGGTGGTGTTGACGGCAGCCTGCGCCGTATACACGGCGCTCGTAATATTGGCCTTTGTCGTGGTGTCCAAGCCGAAGCTGCCGGCGATACGGGGCACCTCTCCCGCCGAGAGCATAAGCCCCACGCCCATCAGTGCGTGGTCCTTGAACACCATGAGTCCCGCAATGAGGATGGTAGACTGGAGGAAGGCCGTCAGGCACAAGCCGATGACCTGCCGCATCCAGCCCATAAAGCCGTCCAGATAGCCCCGTGGGACGCTGAACATATAGAGGCTGCCCACCGCAATCTGGATGAGCAAAATGCCCCCGCGTTTCAGATTGGCGAAAAACACCTTCAGCACCGCGTAGCCCATGAGGATCACGCAAAAAAGGAGCATAATGGGGCTGGTGATGACGCCAAGGCCGAAGTGAGAGCTATTTACCACATCGGCAAGGGTCTGGATCTCGTTGAGCTCCGTTATGATGTCCTGTCCCACCTCACCGATGCTCCGTCCGTAGCCGGTGAGTCCCGCAGAAAAGGTTCCCTGCAGCGACACCGATAAGGCGTAGAGCCGGACGGGGACAACGGTGAACAGGCTCACCGCCAGAAAGCCCTTGATGATATTCATCCCGCACTGCTGGAGATTGCCCCTGCCGGTGGAGTATTCGATGCCGCACTCAAAGGCGCAGACCACTACGCTGACCGTAAATAACGCCCACGCGAGGCGTGAGAAAAAGAGGACGATGGCGCTGACCCATTCCAGCTCGAACAGTTCCACGCCCATATTGCCCATGAGGGCAAAGAAGTTGCCGAGAAAGCCTATGGCCTGCCCATAGACCCAGTCCATGAGCTGATCCAGGACTGTCGCGGCGACAAAATCCCAAATAAATATTGTTCATTCACCTCCGGAGACGCGACAAGGCCGCCGCCCTTTCGGGCGACGGCCTTGACTGCTGTCTTTACTTATTTCATTGTCTGTCCAAAGCTTTGGGTATCTTTGCTTTCCGGTTCATATCCAAGTTTCTGGCAAACAAAGTCTTGAACGAGCCTGCATTCCTTTAATGCGCAGACGGCGTCGGATTCATCCAGTTCTAAATTGGATGGATAGCGAACTTGAACGCCGTATGGCGTCAGTTCAATACAGGAGTCTGCCAGTTGCTCAAATCGCGTGTCTACTTCACAGCACAGCTTACAAAGCTGGATAAGGTCATGCGTTTTGGGCGGCTCTCTGTCGAATTGAACAAGCGTGGCTTTTAGAAATTTTTCGGCAGCCTGTTCACAGTGATAGCAAATAATTTCCACAGGCAGCGGACGCATCGTCAGCAGATGTTCCGCGGCGCTGAGATCCATATAGGCAAAGTCAAGCCATTCGCTGCTCCAGCCGGTGCTCATACAGCAAGACCCCCTCTCTTGCGATTTTCCGCTCCAGAGAAGCGTGTTCCGCTCTCTGATGGAATGCGTTAGAGCGATAAACAATTACATCCAAGGGGACGGACTGCGCTGAAAAGAGCGCACGGCGGATCGCCTTGACCGCGTCTGCCGGACGCATGGAATTTTCCGGGATAATGACGCACAAATCGTAGTCACTATCATCGGTTGGTGTACCATAGGCGTATGAGCCGAAAAGATAGATCTTCTCTGTATCCACAGTTGCGTCAATAATCCGGCAGATATCAGAAAGCTCATTTTTCACAGATTCTGTCATTCGCGCCGCCTCCTTTCCTAATTTCCATTATACCCAGCACACAGAAAATAAGCAACTGATTTTTACCCTTGCACCTTTTAGATCCCAATGATGCTCCAAATGTATTTCGGGGCCGTCAGGGTGAAGATGAGGCAGGCAAAGAGGATAGCGGGGCCGGTCCACTCAAATTGACCTCGCTGGCGAAAATCAAAATACGCGCCGCCAAGTTTTACGAAGAACGCGATGGCGAGGATCATATCCAGCGCCGGGAACACCACCTTCTCCACCACAGCCTTGATCTGTTTAGCTGCCTCCGTCCATGTCTGCTCCACAGCGCCTGCCACATCGCCGCCCGCGGCGAGGGCGGAGGTGCAGCAGAGCGCGGTCAGGAGCAGGAGCGCCAACGCCAAAATCATGATTTTTTTGTGTTTCAAGATATTAACCTCCTTAATTTGGGGGCGCCGCCCCTTGCGGAGCGGCATCCGTTGTTGTTAGCTCTTAATAACCGGTGCGGGGCAGGGGCTTGCTGGGGGCATAGACACGGGTGACCCAGCGGGAGGTCGCCATGATCCACTGCCCGTTGTAGACGCCGCCCGCGTCCGCCTGGTTGACGAACTGCGTACCGCCGGTGAGCTTGGCAAGGGCCTTGCAGTCCACGCGAGGGGCTTCCACCTGCCGGAAGTTAGCGGGGACGATGCCGAACGCCGCCATGAACTCCGTCACATACTCGTTGGCGGCAAGTCCCAGCGCCGCGGGGGAAGCATCCAGCACATAGTTCTTGCTGGTGGAAAGATTATCCGCCAGCGTGCGCCAGCTCTCCCCGCTGAGATTCGTGCGATACACGATCTTATAATTTCCAGGGGTATTCCACGTGCCAGTATAGATGGTCTGGAGCCGAACCGCCTTGACAGGCAAAGTGTCTCTCCAATAAAAAGATTCCAGCGCCGTGGTGGAATTGTTGGCGATGCCGGTGAAATTGTAGCGGACGAGCTGCCCCGGCATGACCTCCACATAGCCGGTCTTCTTGATCGACACATTCGTTGAGAGGGATTTGTTAGTCATGCTTGCCTTGACGATCTGACCGGCGTACTCGATCTCCACCTCAATGGGCGTCTTATCCAGTCCGTAAAACTCCGCCGCCTTGGATTCCACGATCTTATACCGCGCCAGCGGCAAAGGCTTGCTCACCGCCAAGCCGTTTTTGTCCGTCTTAATGGTATCCACCAGACGGTTCGTGCGGGCGTTGTAGATCTCAAAGACGGTGTTGGGAATGGGCGTCCCGGCAGGCCAGCCATTCATGGCGTTGTAGTCGGCACTGACCTTCGTCACTTGGATCTGGCCGGTGACGGGGGTATTCTTCCACTCGATTTCCGTGGTTTCACCAGACTTTACATACACGGTCTTTTTCTGCGTGTCGGGGATATAGCCCTCATTTTCCAGTTCCCGCAGATAGTAGCGGCCATCCTCCAGCCCCTCGAACCGGACGTAGCCCCGGTCATCGCTGGTTTCCTGCGTGATTGGATTGTTGCCGCTGTCATAGAGAATGAAGGACACGCCGGGGATGCCCTCGCCGGTGACGGCGTTGACCTTGTGGATCAAAATGCCGGAGATGGCCTTGTTGGTGATCTCCAGCGTGGCGGTCTGCCCATCCCTGACCTCGACCCGATGGGGCGTGTCATCCAGACGGTAGCCCTCGGCAGTTTTCAGCTCCGTCACGGTGTACCAGCCGTTTTCCGCTTCGGGGAGATAGATCACGCCGTTTTCATCAGTGGTGAAGGTGCCGACGATCTCGCCATCCATTTTCCGGATCTCAAACTGGACGCCGGGGATGCGCGCTCCGGTTTTTTCGTCCTTCTTAATGACGGTAAGCCCGCCCGCGCGGACATTATAAAAGCGAAGGGTCTGTACCTCACCCGCCTTGATGAGAATGGATTTCGGGGAACTATCCAGCACAAAACCCTCCACGGTCTTGACCTCCCGCGCCGTAACGGTGGTGCCGGGGATCAGGTCATGGATAACGACGCGGCCATTCTCATCGGTGATGAACTCTCCGTTGGAGTTGCCCACAACAGCGCCGCTGCTGTCGGTCACAAGGAAGGTCACGCCCTTCAGCGGCGTCGTGGTGCCCTCGATATACTTTTCAATCACAAGGGTGGTGCTGGGCGTGTTGGTGAAATGCAGCGTCTGGGTGTCATTGGGATCAACTACCACGGTCTGGGTGCGGCTGGCCTCGTCGATGGTGTAGCCGGGAATGGTGGCCGTTTCCGTCACCACCAGCGTCCCCACCACACCATGGATGGTGATTTTGCCGTCCTTGTCGGTGAAGTACAGGCCGTTGCTGCTGATCTGTCCGTTTTCAGCGGGTACAAACTCACCGGTAGAGGTCGTCACCTTGAAGGTCACGCCCTGCAAGGCCTTCCCGGTGAGGGAATCCCGCTTGTCGATCACCAGGGTTCCGGCCTTGGAGTTTTTCACAACGACAGTCTGTGTATCACCGTTTTTGCCGATGACCACGTTGGTGCTGGGACTGTCCATGACGTACCCTGTCGAGGCCTTGATCTCAGTCAGCACATAAGCGCCGGGGGCCAGATTGGTGATCGTGATCTCGCCCTGCCCATCCGTGGTAAAGATACCGTTCTGCGTCAGGGTGCTGGTGCCGATCACGCCATCCAGTCCCACCTCACAGCCAGCGGCAGTGGTCACACGGAACTCCGCGCCGGGAAGGGGCTGACCGGTGGCACTGTCCCGCTTCTGAATGATGAGCTTGCCCTTGGGCTGGTTCTTGAAGGTCAGGCTGACCGTGCGGCCTTCCTTGATCTGAACGGTCTGGGATTGAGTATCAATGATATAGCCGTCCGGAGCCTTTGTTTCCGTCACAATGACGCTCTTGCCGGGTTTCAGGCCGGGGACGCGGATCTCGCCGTGCTCATCCGTCCGGAAGATGCCGTTGCTGTCCCCGATCAGCGTACCGTCCGCGTAGGTGATCTTGAATTCCGCGTTGGCGAGGGTCACGCTGGGGTTCACGGAACAGACCTTGCGGATCAGGAGGATGCCATCCGGGGCGTTGTCAAAGCGGACGGTGACAACACTCTGCTCACCACTGTCCGCCAGATAGATTGTTTCGGAGGCGTTGATGATGCTGTACCCATCGGCAGGGTCAACCTCCTCCACGATATAGGTGCCGCTTTTCAGCCCCGTCCAGATGGCGGTGCCGTTCTTGCCGGTGACCTTCTGCCCGATGGTCGTGCCGCCGGTGCCGGAGGTGCCGCCCAAAAACCGCAGCTGGAAGGTGCAGCCGGGGAGCGCTTCGTGGGTCACGCTGTCATACTTCTCAACAACAATGGCATTCAGCGGAGTATTCTGGAAGGTCAGGGTCTTGCTCTCACTGCCGTGGAGGATGATTTTCTGGGTGGAGGGCTCCTTCATCTGGAAGCCGGGAGCGGGTTCCACTTCCGTCACGGTGTACTCGCCGGGATAGAGCCGCTTGCCCTGCTCATGGAGCCGGATCTCGCCCTTGGCATCTGTGAGGATATTTCCGTAATCGATGGTGCCGGGGGCCTCGGCGGATTCGCCGCTGCTGGTGTAGGTGATGTGGAACTTGGCTCCCTCCACAGGCGCGCCAGCCACGCTGTCCTCCTTGTAGATGGTGAGCTGTGGCATTTTCCGATTCCGAAAAGTGACATTCACCTCGTCACCGGCGTTCAGGCTGACGGTCTGCTCCCGGTCGGCGTTTTTGCTGGGCAGGTAGTACGGAGCGGGAACAGATTTTTCCGTAATTTTGTAACTGCCGGGGGCCACGCGGTTCGTCACGGTACCGTCCTCACCGGTGGTCCAATCGGCGGAGAAATCACTGTCGATGCCCTCTACGGTGAACACGGTGCCGGGGATGGGCTTGGAATCCTCCGCGTCGATTTTGGTGACGGTCAGCTGGGGCATTTTCAGGTTTTCAAACACGAGGTTTTGATCGTCACCGGGACCGAGGTAGATCGTCTGGATCGTCTCGCCGCCCACCACATAGGGGTCAGGGACGGATGTTTCCTTTACTTCATAGCTGTCAACAGGGATCGCGGTGAGAACCGCCTTGCCGTCCGGCCCGGTGGTGACGTCCTGATGATAGCCGTAATGGATGCCCTTGATCTCAAAGACCGTGCCGGGGATGGACTGCTTGGTCTGCTTATCCAGCTTCTGGATCGTCAGATTCGGGAGTTTCAAGTCCTTCGCCGTTACGGTCACAGTGCCGCCGCCATTGACGGTAGCCTGATCCACATGGGCGCAGACGGGGGCGGTCAGCTTGGCGTAGGGGGTGGGAGCGCTGACCTCCACAAAGGCGTACATCCCCTCCGTCACATTGGGGACGGTGATCTTGCCGGAGGCGTCTGTGACCTCCGTGCCGATCAGATGCCCGTCCCGGAGGACGTGGAATACCGCGCCGGAGAGGGGGCTGTTGGCATCGTTCAGCTTGATGAGCTGGATCTTTACCTTCGCGTCATTCTCAAAAACGAGCGATACGTCCGTTTTGCCGTCCCAATAGAATTCCTGACGGACTTTGCCGGCGTCCTTGCTCAGAGAGTAGCCGTTGGGCGGCGTCATTTCTTCCGCCACATAGCTGCCGATGGGCATGGTATCCCAAGGCACATCCGTGAGCGCGCCGCCCGCTCCGGTGGTATAGGTGCCGGTGAAATTGTTATCCACGCCGGTGATCTTGATGACTGCACCGGCGAGACCTCTGGTGGGATCGTCCGCGTCCACCTTGCGGATCTTGCCGCTGGCGGTGATGGTGGGGGTGTCTGTAAAGGTGATCGTCACGGTGCTGCTGCCGTTGTTCGGCAGGACGACATATTCGGGACCCACGTTGTCGATCTCGTAGCCGTTCGGAGCCGCCGTTTCCGTTACAGCGTAGGTTCCGGCGTCCAAGGGAGAGAAGGTATAGGTCCCATCCGCGCCGGTGACGATGTCCTTGGAGAAAGAGCCGTTAGTGGACTCCACGTGGAACCGCGCTCCGGCAAGGCCCTTGGTGGGGTTGGTGGCGTCCACTTTCTTGACCACCAGCTTGTACTGCTCATTCGTGACGGTAAGGCTGCCGATCATAACGCTCTGCACAGTGCTGGCGGGGTGTGCGGCAGAGCCAGCGCCGGTGAAGGAATACTCTTTTACGTCGCAATCGCCCCAAACATCCTGCTTGCCAAGATCCAGGATATATTTCGCCCGGTCCCGGAATGTGGTGCCGTCGCAGATCTGGTCGATGCTGGTATAGCTCGCGCCCTTCAGCGAGTTCCAGACGTACATCAATTCCTCCGCGCAGGCGGTGGCGGGGTCACCCAGGGAGCCGTCCTTATACCGCCACACGATGGCCTGCACCCAGGCGTTCATGTACCAGCTATAACCGGAATCCCAGATGTCATCCACGCCAAGGGCGTGGGCCTTGTCCGTGAAGATGCCGAGGGAGTGGGCGTAGTAATAGGCCATCATCATTTTGACGGTGGGATCGGTGACGGGCTTCGGATTGCCCCAGGTCTGACCGATCAGAGAGGTGCCCATGCCGCCGCCCTTCGTCCCGCAGAAGCCCACGGAGGTCATTCCGGCCACGCCGTAATACATCTGGTGCATTGTGCATCTGCCAAGGCTGGCGGACTGATAGGAAACGCCGCTCATGCCGAACCGCTCTAACTTGATGGTGTCGGCCCCCGCCGCCAGCGCGGCAGTGGGGAGCAGGCCGAGAACGCAGATCAGGGCCAGCAGCATCGCGGTCACGCGATTTTTCAATGAATGCCATGTCTTTTTCATCGTTATTTGACCTTTCTTTTTAGATTTGCTCATAAAAAATGGCCTTCCGGCGATGAAGCTGGAAGGCCATGTGAGCATATTGTGTTATGCGTAGGTTATGCGTAGGGATTGTGCGCGTTGGGATCACCGGCGAACAGGAAGCAGATCGTTCCACCTTCATCATTTGAGATCCCAACGCCGATGGTGTCGCAATCAGGGTTTATCATCGTCTGGAAGTGGCCGGGAGAATTCCGCCAATTCTCCACTGCCCGCTCTGCGGTTTCAGAGGCGGGCACATTTGCGAACGCGGTGATGTTCGATCCAAATCCATGGGGATACCCGGAGGCCGCTACCGCCTCGCACTCCACCTTGTTCTGGTGGTATGCGACACGCAGGGACGCGCAATGCTGCGCCGCGTCCATCAGAGCCGCGTTGACCGTCAGCTCCGGCACACCATTTTCCCGGCGTACCTGGTTGACCAGCCGGACGATCTCCTGCCGTGCCGCGTCTGTCTGACTGGCGCCGGATTCCGGAACGTTTGCGCTCTGTTTGTCGTCAACTACCGTCAGCGTTAAAGCGGCGGTCTGGCCATGCTGATCGGCCACGATCACATCGGCTGTGCCGCTGCTGACCGCGATAGCGGTCCAGAAGCCGGAGGTATCCTCAACGCGGATGACATTGGGCTGCGTGGAGACCACACTTTTTATATCCGCGCTGGGACTGATATTCAAGCCGCTGCGGTCTCCGGGGCGGAGGGTGCTGCCCTTGTAGCTGCTGACGCGGATACCGGATGTGGCAGGGGCAATCCCCGTGTATGGATGCCCGGTGTCGATTTGGACTCCGGCGTTCCAATACACGTTGAACCCGACCTGCTCGCCCATGTCCCGCAGCTTCACATAGTTGTGTCCCGCAATGTTGTAGGCTTGCATTTCCACCTGCTGACCATCCACAAAGATGGGCTGCCAGGTAGGTTCCGCCGTGATCCCGGCTGCGACTGCGATAGAACCGCCGGTCAGCGCCGCGCCGATCACCATGCCGGTGAACATCATGCTGACATTCTTTCTCACGTTTTTGCTCTCGTTCATCTTCCTGCCTCCATTCTAACTGTGTATGCGTGAAAATCTTCTTCGCAGCATCACCATATCACAAGTGAGGGACAGAAGTCGAACAGAACTGATTCGGCAAAAGGGAGAAAGATTCAGACCTCCGCTGCGGTAACGCACCACCGCTGGTCCCGCTGGTTGCGGACGCAGGTGTAGAGCGTCAGCATATTTTCGCCGGAGTCCGCAAGACCACTGCGGTCTGTCTCGCTGACCTTGCTGACATCCGTCACCTTGTAGGTGCGGGTGCCCAGCTTGGTGGTCAGGGTAATTTTGTCCCCGATGCCCAGCGTGTGGATCTGGCCGAAATAGCTGTTGGCGCCCCGGTTATGGGCGGCGAGGCAGACGTTGCCGTTCCAGATGGAGGTGTCCTCGAAGTGCCCGATGCCCTTGGCAAGCGTCTTGCTGTCCGTCCCTTGATAGATTCTCACGCTCAGATCCAGAGCGGGGATCTCCAGCCTGCCGAGGGAGCCGTTTTTGTAATAGAGATCGCTTGTCACCTCCGTGAACAGCACAGCGGGCTGATAGCCGCTGCCGCCATTCACCGTGCTGCCTGGGGTGATGACGCCGGAGGCGCTGCCGCCAATGACCGCGCCGGACGCGGGAATACCACCGGGGGCAAGGTTGGGCGTGAGGTATTCGCCGGTGTGGAGGGCGTTCATGCTCTCCGAGCCGAAAGCAGGCGGAATAAGCGCGGCGTTCTTGCTCATGTCGGCGTTTTTCATAGCACCGCCATCCGCCGTGTGGATGACCTCAATAGATGTATCCCTGCCAAAGTCATAATCGTCCGGCGCGGCGATACTGTATTCCAGCGCATACGCCGGAGCCGCCAGAGCTGCTGTCATGCAAAGGCTCAGGCAAAGGGTAATGATCTTTTTCATTCTGTATCCTCCTCCGCGTTTTCTTTTCTGTGCTTTACCAGCAGCGCACCGCCGACGCCCGCGCCTGCTGCGGCCACGATCCCAATGGGGATGAGCACATAAGACCAGCGGAACGCGGACGCCGTGGCGGGTGTCTCCGCAGGCTCCGTGGACTGGATGGGCGTTCCCTCAAAAATGGCGACATAGCGGACACGGTTGAGGGCGATCCGGCTGACGGTTCCGGAATAATCCGCCGTGACGGTGTAGCCCTTGACATAGCTGCTGGTGGCACTGCCGGTGTAGGTGGCGACGGCGGTATAACGGTCTGCCACGGCATAACCATCCATGTTAGCGGTGTTGTCCGTCTGCCACTGGATGTCCGTGAGCGTCAGGGTCTTGCCGTTTTCCGTAATGGTTTTGGGAAGATACTGCGTATCCTGCTCGGCAAGGTTAGGATAGCTGCGCTTGGTGGAGATTCCCTTGGTGGCAGTGCCGTAGCCGGACGGCTCCACCTGCACGGTATCAAGTCGGAGCGTCAGGGTCCCCATGAGACCGTCATCCGTGATGAATTCCCGCTCCTGCGGCAGCAGTGCCAACACGGATTCCATGTCCTTCTTGGCGCTTTCAACGGAAATGTGCTCCGTGTGCTGGCGGCTCTCATTTTCCGGAAGCTCTTGTTTCAGAAGGTCTGTCAGGGTGTAGTGGAAGCCGTCCTGCCGGAAGTCCGAGCGGGGGATACCGGCAGGATCGTCTTCGGGGCTCAGGTCATAGATCTTTTTCAGTTCCGTACCATCGTCACCGCGAACGATGGCGGTGGGATAGCAGACCTTGGCGTCCGGTACCGCGGGTTCAAAGTCTGCTGCCAGCGCGGTGGGCGTCAGCGCCAGGGCCAGGCACAGCGCCGCGGCGCAAAGGGAAAGCATTCGTTTCATGTTGTCATCCTCTTTTCTTCATTTTATAGTGATCTCTTGTCTGCTCCAGCAGGAGGTCATATTCCCAAGGCTCTACTTCTAAGGAGAGGTAGGCCCCATCCTTCGTCATGCCGTCCACCCGATAGCGCAGCACCAGAGGAAGCTGCCGCTGCTTTTTCACATCCTGGGGTGAGAGCCAGCCAGCGCCTCCCACAAAAACAGCACGGATGGCGGAATCGTAGTTTTCTTCATAGCCCTGCCAGAGAAGGGCCTCCCGCAGTTCTTTCCGCAGCTTCTTGCACTGGGGAACGGGGATCAGGCGCTCCGGCTCCAGAAGAAAACGGGGCCGCAGGCTTTCCAGGCAAATATCCAGCGCGTCTTTCAGGGCAGCGTTCTTTTTCACCAAGCCGCCGCGCCGGTAATCTGCCGCCAGAACATCCTCGCCCTGGGCATCGCCGGGGAAAAGACGCACACAGCGGATGAGCTCATAGGCGTGGGTGTCATCCGCCATGCCGAGGACGCGGGCCCCATCCATAGGGAGTGTCCGGTAATGGGAGATCGCATCATTCAACGCGGAAAAACGCTTCACACCCCAGCCGGGTCTTCCGGGCCGGAGATCGTCCACGGTGTAATAGGTCATGCTCATGCAAGTATCCTCCTCACTTCATTTTCATGCCGCCCATTGTGGGGGCGTCCGCCTGTTCCTGTGTCATCAGTTCCTCCAGCTTTTCCCGCGCCCAGTCGGGCAGAAACTTGTCATCCAGTACGCCGATGAAATGCTCCCGGTTCCATCTGGCTGTTTCACCGTCCGAGAGGCAGGTGGCAAAGACTGCTCGACCACTGGAATGCGGCTCGCATCCAAAGCCGCTCCGAGCATACAGAAGTTGGTAATCCTGCCCCCAATACTGCTCCCGCAGCGCCTCTGGCGACAGCACCAGCACCTTGCCGGTGAAGTCCTGCTTCGCACGGTCACCAACGCAATGCTCCGCGCCAAAGAGATTTAACGCCTGCACCGCCTTGCGGTAGAAAGTGACGAAGCCATCCAGCACAGCCGGATGGCTTCGGACAACAAAGTCGCTGTTGTGGTTGGTGTCTTTGGGAATGCAGGCGCGCTCCGCCCACTGCTTGTTGGCATGGCCGAAGCGCCCGTCCCACTTGAGTTCGTGCAAGGTGTTGGCAAGCACCCACGCGGTGCGCTTGTAGCCGTATTCCTCCAGCACTGGCGTGATGCAGTTCTTGTCCAGATGCATTCCGTCGAAATTCTGGCGGATGGCGTCCTCGATGGCGTTGCGGCAGGCGATGTTCGCCTTGTGGCTCTCCCGCCAGAGGGAAAGCTCGTTCCGCTCTCTCGCCTTGGCAGAGGAATAGGGGTAGAGATAGGTGTCATTCATTCTGAGATTTCCTCCTTTTCCAACAGACGGCATACGCCCTCCAGCTGCACACCGGAATCCTCCAGCATGGTGCGGATATCATCGTCCAGCTCGTCGATGAGCACATCCGCGGCGGTTTTCTCCGCTGCCTGCACGATGACTCTGCCCTCCTCTACAAAGGACTCCAGCGCGGCAGTGGGCGAGATCCCCGCCTCCGCCAGCTGACAGGGTGGAATTTCAAGGCCGGAGCATTGGGGTTTGCGTTCACAGGCACCGCATGCCGTTTCCGTCATTCCGGCCTCCATTGCCATCTGGCTTCTCTCCGCCAGACGGGAGATCAGCTGCGGCGTTACGGTGGAAAGCAGAGAAATGGTTTTCAGCAGCTCTGCCACGGTGGGATCTCCCGGCAGCAGCAGAACACAGCCGCTGTCGGTATGGAGGATCAGGTCGCTGACATCTGCAAGGCCGGAGAGCTGCAGCGCGGCGCGGGGAATGGCAAGGGTCTTGTTCGCGGGGTCATGGTTCAAATGGAATTTCATGATGTTTGCCTCCTATTTTTTGATTTGTTTAACATTTCAATGGGCACTTTGGCTCGTGGATCATCTCATAGCGGGTATCGCCGTCACCGCCCAGCAGGTTTTCCAAGGAGAGCTGCCAGCAAGCCTTACGGGGATCATAGTTCGTGATGATGATTTCCTCATATTCACTTCCTGCCCTTTGCGACATACTATTTGGGCGCGAGGTCCGGAAAATAAAGCAGCCATCTTGATAGAGATCGCAAATGTATTCCTGATAGTTATACGAAACAATAAAGTACCCCTCACTCCCGATGAGCACATCGTGAAGCCGCTGGTGATCCTCCGGCGGAAACTCTACCGGATAGCAGCCCTCTGCCATATAGTAGGGCGGATCGCAGTAAAGTACGGCATTCTTCCTGTCATATTGGCGAATCAGCTCCTCAAAGTCCTTATTCTCAATGACAACATTGGCCAGCCTGCGGGAGCACTCCCAAATCAGATGGAAGAAGCGGCGGATATCGCAGGGCTTACCGCCAAAGGACTTGGCGCCGCCGCTGAAACTGTATCGCACCAGCTTGAAGTAATCTGCGGCACGGCGAATATCTCCGCGTGGCGCGCGTTCCAACATGAGGGCACGGATGGCTTCCGCGTCGGGAGGATCTAAGAATACCTCAGTCAGATCCATTTCCTCCTGCAGATAATCATCCGTGATCTCATCCTTTGAGAAAAATTTATAGAGGACGTTGAAGTCATCCCGTGTGTTCAGCGGCAGGAACCCCAATTCCGCTAAGAGCGCCATAGTACGGTTTTTCACGCAGCAGAAGAGGTTTGTCAGATTTCCGTTGTAGTCATTGTAGACTTCCATACAGCCCCGCTGGATAGGACGGCTTATCGTCACTGTGCCGCTGCCGCCGAACACATCGATGAAGCGCTTATAGTGATCCGGCATCAGCTTGTTGATGATCCACAGCAGCTTGCCCTTGCCGCCTACCCAGGGGATAAAGCTGTTCAAGATGCACCTTCTTTCAAAGGAAAAGCATCCAGTGACCGCTCTAATCCGCGTCTTGCTGCCGCAAGTCCATTTTCCATGTTTTGAAGCTGCTGAATCGTGGAGTAGACTTCACCGGCAGTCGCCGCGTAGAAGTATCCGCATCGATCGCTCCCAATAGGAACACCCTTGCGTCTCATACGATTTACAAGTTTTCGAAGATCTGTTCCGCTAATCCCTATAGCCGCTTCCAGCGCAGCGCTGCTCGCACTGTACCTTCGCCCGGTACATGCTCCTTTCAGATAACTCAATAATTTTTCTTCTCGCATTTTTGCTCCTTTCCGGGGTTGTACTCCCGGAGGAAGGGACAATGAGCAAAAAAGAAGGGGCCGCTTTCCCCCTCCGGGAATACGGCCCCTAAGTGTGATTGTTTTTCTGAATGTTCCGTTCTTACGGAACGGCAATCGCCCCGTGTGCTCCTGTGAAACAAACGCCATCTCCCATATAATTTAAGAACGGATACCGTTCAAAAGGAGATTGCGTATGGATCAGGTCGCATTGGGTAAACGGATCAAGGCCGCTCGCGAGCGAGTCGGCATGACGCAGGAAGATCTTGCTGCCGCTGTGGATTATAGCGTGGATCATGTGAGCGTTGTAGAGCGGGGCGTGAAGCCGCCAAAGCTGGAAAAGCTGGTTGCCATTGCCAACGTGCTCAATGTTGGGACAGACGAGCTTCTTCAGGACAGTTTGAACGCGGCGACGATGCTCCGAGCCACGGAACTCTCCGAGCGTTTGAAGACGCTCTCCCCGGACGGGCAGCGTAAGGTGATGAATGTGCTGGACGCATTGATCACTGAATTCCAGTAACAGTATGACAGAGGTTTGCTTTTTGCAGACCTCTGTTTTTTTCGACTGCGTTCGACATATTTCCCGTAGACTCCTGTGGTATTGTAGTTCCACGAGAACGATAACCGTTCTAAAAAGCAAGGAGTGAACGATATGAAACAAATGAATATTCGTGCCGAAGCAGCTCTGCTGGAAGTAGCCCGCAGACACCATACCACCGTGGAAGAGGTGCGCAGGGAGATCCGTCTGGCTATGGCGATGGCAATGTGTAACCCTGCCCCTGCCGCGCGGAAAATCTGGGGTGAGATCCCCTGTGATGGAAACGTCCTCACGCCGGAGGATCTTATCACCTATGCCGCGATGCGATGCCGGGAAGGGGAGTTCTGAAAGTTTCTTGCCCGTTTTACGGGTCAAGGCGGTGTTATTTCATTTTCATCTCCATTTTCTGTGTTTCCTGCATTGGTGACAGCATGGGCTGATAGTCCGCACGGTGCAGCAGACCGTAGGGCGAGAGCACTGCGTTGTCCTCTCTGATGAGGTCGCAGCCGTAGGCGTAGAGGTTCACATGGGAGAGCAGCAGCTCCGCCGAATGGTCATCCGTCATGAAGCGTAGGTGGTCAATGGCTGTTTCCTGCGGGGAACTCAAGTCCGGCGTGAGGACGTAGTCCGCCAGATGCTCCGTCAAGAACAGGGCGGTTTCGATGTCCCGTACCTCGAACTGCTCCAACAGAGCCTTCAGCTTTGGCACCTCGGATCTCGGAATGTCCCGCGCGGCCTTGGTGAAGGCGTTAAATTCCTCCAGCTCCATGGGCAGGTCGGTGAAGACGGCGATGTGGGGCAGAATGCCGTCATAGTTGAGGACAACGGTGTTTTCCCAATTCAAGGTGCCGAGCTGCTCCTGCGCCGCGGCCAGCGTTTCTTCTGACGCGGGCAGATCCAGCACCGCCGTGCGGTCGCCGCCGAAGTCAGGGCACAGGCCGAGAGTCAGCCGAAAGAGGTATCCCGGCTTTTCCGGCAGCGTTTTTTGGACAGGCGGCGCGGTGGTCAATTCGCCATCCCGCAGTACATACAGACTGTCCACAAAAACGCCGTTTTCACCGCATCGCATCATTCTTCCGATGCCGGCGAAGTCCAGCATCTCGAATACCGCATCCGATATGCCCTCCAGTTCCGGCACAAAGTCGTTTTCCGCGTAGAAGCGGCCAAGCTGGGCGTCATCCGCGGCCTCCACAACATGATAGCAGTCTGTTTTTGCGCTGACCGCCAGATCCCGCAGATCCTGCAGCGTGATGACACCGCCGTTGGCGTTTACTTTTCTCTGCACCTCCATGGAAAACAATCCCTCAAAGGCAACCTCCTGCACCTCATCCAGTACCGACAGCAGTGCGGCAAGGTCGTTCAGTTCGTTGAGGCTGATGTCCAACCCGTCCAAATGGGGAGCGAGATACGCAAAGGCATCGTAGTCTTCGATCTCCATGTACAGGATGTCATCCGTCTGAAGGCGTACCTTGTCCAGCGCGTCCCACAGCTCCCACGGTGAGGCGGGCAAGTCCAGCTTGGCATAGGATTCGTTGTTGGGTACGCTTTCTTTCGCAAGATATACATGAAATATTTTCTTATCCACGGCCGAGACCTCCCATTTTCATCCCGCCCTGCTCATAGGCCTTCGGGTCCGCACCGGGGATGTTCCAGCCGAACATGGAGCCCGTTTTCATGGCTTTCTCCTGTGCGGGGGTAACGCCAAGCCGCTCGTTGTTATAGTCCGCCAGTTCACGATTATGCGTGGGATCGTTGGTGTTCCAATCACTGTGGTAGTAGCCGCTCTCACCGCGCTTGATGCAGATGAGCTCGCCGGTGCCGGGGAGCGTGGAGAAGCACAACTCCGGCAGACCCTCCGCCAGCTTGGGGGAGAAAAGCTCCTGCTCCGTTTGGATGCTCCACTCGTCCGAATTCCAAAAGTGGACATACAATTCACCGCCGTCATCCACGGAAATCTCCCGCTGCTCAAACCCCTCGCACCAGCCATCAGAAGCCTGTCCGGTGATAAACTCTTTCAAAGTATCCATTTCGGTATCCGACAATTTTCCGGCGACGCGGCATTCCGCCACGCCCCAGAGCTGCCGGTCACGTTCCTCTACGATGAAGACGGCGGAGCGCACCTTGCGGTCAACGCTGTCGGCTTCATCATACCAATGCATGATGCCGCGCTCCGCCTCCTCCGGCATCCGGTTTTTCACCAGCGCCGCCGTGATCTGATCCTGATAGCCCCGCAGCTCACTGCCCTCCAGAAGTGTGCTGCTGTCATCAAATTCGCCGTACTCGTTTCGCTCGTAGAGATCGGCGGTCAAGGGCATATACAGCTTGAGGGTGGTCAGCTTGGGCGGCAGCACGGTGAAGCTGTCCTCGCCGGGGATGAGCGGCAGCGTGCGGCCATTGTCCCACTTCATAAAAATTTGCCCCTCATTGTCCACAAAGTCTACTTCGCCCTCCGTGCCGGGAAGAATGGGATGATAAGGGTCCTCCATCGAATTGAGCCGGATGCGGGTGCCGGGGGGATACTGCTCCTTGATAAAATTCACCATTTTTCTGTCCATCATCTTATACCTCCCATTGTCATGCCCTGTTTGGGCGTTTTTTGATATTCCTCCAACTGGCAGGGATTCTCCTCGCCATAAAGGTCGAAGACGATATCGTCCACTGCCTTGCGGACGGCGGGATCATCGGTCAGCACTTCATAGCGCAGACCTGTGGTGGGGTGGTACGGAAGTTCCTCCCGCACACATTTCAGGAATGCTTCGGTATCGGTAAACTCTTGTGCATCTCCATTGGCATAGGTAACACGGCCCACCAGCGGCTTGTCCCGCGCCATGTTCTGCCGCTGGACGGCCAAATCGTATACCGCAAGGTAGCCGTTATAATCTCCGGGGGACGGGTTGCAGCGCAGGCAGTAGCGGTAGCGTTCCGTTTCCACGATGTAACCGTAGTTCTGTACATAGCCGCCATCGATTTTCCCACCGTGGTCATAGCAGAAACGTTCCATAGCGAAGCGGCTTTTCAGCACATCTTCACGGAGCTTACCAACGATCTGCTGCAACTCCGCTTTGAACGCGGGGCTGTTCAGCTCCTCTGGGCCACGGGGCCACCATGTATGCCAGAACTCGTTGCCGCTGCGCCCGAAGTCCA
>OHBM01000929.1_pt1 | contig 22827 bp, 25 predicted proteins | sample 1577251 | NCBI WGS metagenome assembly OHBM01 (sample SAMEA3541557, study PRJEB24748) | human gut metagenome | biome: human gut; feature: human-associated habitat; material: faeces | place: China | collected 2012 | reverse complement strand
CAAGCATAAGTAAACGCAATTCATCCCCCACCTTAGAGGTGAGGGACTTCTTACTACAAAAGGTTAAATCATAATTATAATTACCTGTTTCTAGTACTTTCAAAGCTTCTATAGAATCAGTTATAATATCAGATTCTATCTTTTCTTTTCTTAAAATTAAAGATACTAACTCTGCTATATCCTTATCATCATCTATTATTAATATCTTACCCATATAACCAGTCCTTTCTACTAACTATCAGTTGCTTTATATTATAACTATCAAAAATATGTTCGTCAATAACTTCTTTGCATTTTTTCAATTTTTTATCTATAATATAGTGTTACAGGAGGAAATAATATGATAAAAGAATTAAAACAAAACAAACACTTAAATAGATTAGAGTTCTTATCACTTACTAAAAGTTATTTAACTACTTATTTTATATCTTTAGCAAATGGTGATGATAGGGAAAATAGAAAAAAATTACTTACTAACTTAAAAGATTATTTATTAATAACAAAAGAAGAGAATGCTATTCTTAGTTATCTAATATCTAACTTTGATAAAATTAAAAACTTTGATACTTTAGAATCTATCCTAGATAAACTTGATTTAGTAAACGAAGTTACTTTTAAACATTTTAATTCTCTTGGTGAAGATTACATGCGTACTTTAGAATCTAAGGAAACTTATTCTTTTCCTACTACGTCTATTTCTTCTTTAGTAGCAGATAGTTCTATAGAAAAAGAAGTAATTGGACTTACTTTATCAAAGGAAGATCTATTAAGTTATTATCATAAGGAAGATGCTATCTATTACTTATTTGATCATACTAAGACTCTTGATAGTAATCTAGATGATACTAGTTTCTATGGATGTTATCCTATTACAGATAAGGATACACTTAAAGAAATTAGAGTTTGTGTACCACCAATCACTAACTTAAAATCTATGTTGATAAATATTCATGAATATAGACATGGAATTGATTTGTATCCCTTTCTAGGGAAAAATTATCCTTGCTATGATTATGAATCATCAGCTAAACAAGAAGAAGTTAACTTTCAAAAAACTTTATCATTAAGAAAAGGAAAAGACTAAATATTCTTTTCCTATTTTTTTACTAATCTCTTATTTTTTTCAATTAATTTATATTTAGATGAATCATCAAAAGTTTCCTTTGATACAATTACTTCACTATATTTATCTTTATTTGTAGCCACTTCATCATAAGCCATCCAAGTACTTTCTAAAGTAAGACCAGCTAACCCTCTTGCTCCATACTTCAATTGATAAGCTTTATTAGCAATAGCATCTATATAATTATCAGTAGCAGTTAACTTAACTCCTACCTTCTTAAAATGTTCTTTCTCTCTTAAAAGAGGAGACTCATCTGACTTAGTAAATACATCCTTTAAATTTTCTTTACTTAAATCATTTAAATGAATAATAGTAGGAAATCTTCCCATAAATTCTTTTGGCATACCCACATCATAAAAGTCTTCAATGGTAGGTTCAGCTTTTTCTTTCTTATCACTAGTCTTAAAACCAACTGCTTCTTTCCTATTATTAAATTTTTCATAAAGATCAGCAAAGGCTCCTCCTGCTAGTATTATCATCTTCGAAGTATCTATATCTGTAAAACTTCCTGGTAATAATTGTTGAGGATTAGCACAGGCAGTATAAGTAGCTCCATCTAAAAATTTTAATAATGTATTTAAAACTCCCTGACCTGCTACATCAGACTTAGAATCTGACCCTTTCTTATCTATTTCATCAAAGTATATTATTGCATGTTCTGCCTTATCTTTATCCTTATCACATTTAACATAAAGATCCCATAAAGAATTTTCGATACTTTTTCCAACATAGCCAGGCATAGTAAGTTGAGTTGAATCTACTATCATGAAAGGTAAATGCAAATTTTCTGCTGCTAAACTTAATAATTTAGTCTTTCCTACACCAGTTGAACCAGTTATTAATATACCTGGTCTATTTTTCTTTAGTTCCTCATCCGTATCAGATATCTTTCTAGCAAGTTCTACTAGTAATCTTCTAGTTGGAGCATCTTGAGCGATTAATGTCTTTGTAATCTTTTTATATATTTTATTAATGTCTAATAAATCATCATAAGTAGTATCTTCTTTTTCCTCTAACTTTTCATTAATTAAGTCTGTAATACTTTCATACTTATCTATATCTTTTTTAATACTATCCTTTAATAGTTTCAATTGACTAGCAGAGTAAACACCAGAGACAACTTCCTTCTCTACTAAATCAAGTTGTTCCTTTTGAGTCATAGTTTCCTTAACATTACTAGTAACATTATTTTCCAAAACAGTATTTTCAGTATCCTCAACATAGTTTTCATCATCATTTTTGCCATCAGCAAAATTAATAACAAAACACCTAGGTACACCATCTACTACTCTAACAATATAAACAAAGTTTTTTATATCATCTTCATATTTTTTAATAACATCATAGTCATCGTCAGTTTCCCCATAGAGTTCTTGTAATTCATCAACATTAATAACTTTATCAAAAGCATAAGGTACCTCTGATGTTAATTGACACATATCAATTATTGAACAATACTCTTCTCCATTAATATCATCTGTAAAAACCCCTGTCTTTTTATCATAATTTCCTGTAGCACAATGCAAAATACTAAAGGCAAAGGTATTTTTTGCTAAATAGTGTCTTTCTAAAATCGTTGTAATATAAAATTCTTCATCCATAATAATCTCCTTATTATAGCCAATATTATTCTCCAACCCAAATTATTCCAAAGAACTACTGTCATGGTAACTCTTAGTTCTTATTATAAATAGTTATTAACTAAAATGCAAAACTTTTTCGTAAACATTAATCTTTTTTTAGCATAAAATAGCAATATAGGTAACTACCTACACAAATAGAAATTACTAGAATACCTTATATTAGATAATAGATAAGAGGTGGATAAAATGAATACAAAGGAAAACTGTTGCTTTTCTAAATTATTAAAAGTAATTGATATTTTACAGAAAAACTCTTGTGGAGAACTTTGTAATGATGAATCATGTACTAGACCATTCTTAGGAGGAAGTCCTACTATCATTTGTTATAATACTAGACCGGTAACATTTTATACAGCAAGTGGAAATATCTTCACAGCTAACTATCAAGTAGCAGGTAATAATAAAACATCAAGTGTATTTAGAGTAGAAAGTGTAGATGGCTGTTGTGTAAAATGTAGAATACTAGAACCTAACCCTGATCAAAGTGATTTAACAAGAAGTTATCTTGCAACTAATCAATTTATAACTATTAATTTAAACTGTATTTGTGTCATTAGCTGTCTTGCTGATATTATCATTGATAGTTTATAAAAGAAAGGAAAGATATTATGTGTTTTAGTCAAGATGATTCTAAAAGAAACTGCTTAACAAATATATTAGACACTATTCTTTGCCTACAAGAAAAAAAGGATTCTTGTTGTGAGGAAGGTGGTTGTGATAAACCATATTTAGGTCCTACACCTAATCTTGTTTGTTATAACACAAGACCTATCAACTTCTATAATTGTATGAGTGGAACACTTTGGACTTTTCCTTATACTTTAGGAGAAACAAGTAATACATCAAGTGTCTTTAGAATTGAAAATATGGAAGATAATTGTTGTACTTGTAGAGTTCTTGCACCTAATCCTGTAACTAGTAGTGAAGAACCTTATGTAAGTACTAATTCCTTTTTTACAATTAATCTAGATTGTGTTTCAGCAATAAAATGTTTAGCAGATACTTTTGTAAGTGGAGTTTAAAAAAGGCTTCATCATGATTGATGAGCCTTTTTTATTTGAAATGATGTAATTGTTGCTATAGGGATAACTTCATTATCTAGTGTTATAATGCTACTATTTGTTCTAGTAGCTAGAAAAGTATTAACTGTTTTACCAGCAAAAGAAATGGTAACTGGTATATTAAAAGGATAACCTCTTGTTCTAAAAATAGCATTAATTTTATCCTCAATACTTGCTTGTTCTTCCTCTTCTTTTTGTTTAATAACTGGCATTTTAGCTACACTAGATGATTTATAATAACTAGTATTATTGCTAGAGATATTGTTACTCACTTTAAAAATCGGTGGTAAATTCTTCATATCTTTTAACCTCCTAATTAATTTTATGTTTTTCTTAATAAAATTTGCTAATATTTGATATAATAATAATGGCTTGTGAGGTGGATATATGTTTAAGAAAAATAAAATAGATTATAGTATATTAGGATTTGTTTTTATCTTTTTCCTAATTAGTGTGGTTACTATTAATAGTGCCCTTACTTATTTACCAAGTGATGTTGGTAATTTAGCTTTAAAACAAGTTATTTGGTATGGAGTTGGTTTATTACTCGTCTTTATAATTTTTAAGGTTAAGAATGAGTACTTATATAGAAATGCTTGGTTTTTTTATATTCTGTGTAATTTACTACTTTTGTGTCTTTTGTTATTTGCACCGGCTATTAATAACAGTAAGTGTTGGTTTATTATTCCAAAGATTGGTAGTTTTCAACCTAGTGAGTTTACCAAGATAAGTTTAATGTTAGTCCTCGGTACTATGATTAACAATTTTAGATTAGATTATGAAGAGCCTAGTATAAAGGAAGAGTTTATGTTCTTATTAAAGACTTTTATAGTAGTATTAATACCTAGTATTTTAACCTTTCTAGAGCCTGATACAGGAGTTGTTATTATCTACTTTATAATTTATATTTCTATGTTATTTGCATCAGGTATTAGATTAAGATGGTTTATTATTCTAGGAGGAATTATTTTTTTAGCAATTGGTTTAGTCTTAGGTTGTTATTTTACTAGTGAAAAGTTATTTGTCTCTATCTTTGGTAATAATTTATACTACCGATTTGAAAGAGTATTTAACTGGAAAAGTGGTAGTGGCTTACAACTTGAGAATGCTCTTGCTGCTATTGGTTCTGCTGGGGTATTTGGTCATGGTTATAATAAGACTCCTATTTATTTTCCAGAGTCTGGTACTGATTTTATCTTTGCGGTTTTTGCTAGTAATTTTGGACTCTTAGGTTGTTTTTTATTTCTATTATTATTATTACTATTTGATGGAAAACTATTCTTTATTGCTATTAAAAAGATTCCTTTAACCGATAAATTCGTCTTAGCAGGAATAATTGGTATGCTTATCTTTCAACAAATACAAAATATTGGTATGACTATTGGTCTTTTACCAATTACCGGTATTACTCTTCCTTTTATTAGTTATGGTGGTAGTAGTTTATTATCTTATATGATTTTAATTGGAATCATTCTAAATATTAGAGAAGAACATTCTAATTATCAATATAGTTATAAGAAAAAAGGATTGTTTGGTTAATCCTTTTATTTTTGTAATACTTCTTGATAAACTTCTTTTAACTGTTTACCTACTGTTTTAATATCTTTTTCTTTCGCTTTCTTAAAAGCATTATCAGTTAATGATGGTAGTTTATTTTCTACTATCTTTTTAGTCTTAATAACAAACTCATCTACATCTCTAGCTTTATAAACATCTACATCTTCTTTAAACCAGTCTTTAAATATTTCAATATTCCTAACTAGTATAGGACACTTCATAGCACAAGCTTCAATAATTGGTATTCCTTCTGTTTCTTCTAGAGTTGGAAATAAGAATAAATCACAGCCACCTAACGCTTCTTTAATATATTTTTGATCAACATGTCCTGCAAAAGTTAAGTTAGGAAGTTTTGTCTCTACTGCATGTCTAGCATCAGGAGTAGCTGCTGCTAAAGGACTTGATCCAAACCATATAAATTTGTAGTCTGGTAATCTTTTAGCTACTTCAACGAAATCTACAATTCCTTTTCTTCTACTATATATACCAATTCCTACTATTACTTTGTCAGTATCTTTATAATTATATCTTTTTCTAAATGATTCACGGTACTTTTTATCTGGTTTAAAGAAATCCAGTTCTAACCCATTAGAAATAGCTACTATTTTTTTACCTTTTAGTCCTTTATAACCTTCTAGTATCTTTTTAGAATAAACAGTTGGAGTAACAATAATATCTCCTAGTTTATAACATTTTACTATCCACCATTTAAATAACTTACTAGTTAAATGTCCCCCAACAAACCCATCTTTATAGTCTTCTTCTGTCGAATGAGCATGATAGACTATCTTTATTCCTTTTCTTTTTAATTTTTTAGCTAGAAAGTAAGATTTTAAGAAATAGGTATTGATATGTGCAATATCATAATCAAATGTCTTATAATCTCTTGTATAGTCTACTTTCGCAGATTGTAGAGCCTTCTCTTGATGAAGAATAGCTTTTCCTAAACCACTTACCCCTATTACTTTTAATCCTTCAGCATATAATAAAATCTTCATAATATCTTCCCTTCTCAAGATGAGTATAACATAATTTTTCTTATAACAATAGAAAAAAGTAGAGATTAATCTACTTTCCATTTTGAAATGATTCCTTAATATTTTTCTTTCCAACATAGAAATAATCATATGGACTTCTATTAATTAAATAACTATTAGCTCTTTTTAATAGTTTATCCTTCTTTTCTTGTGATGAAAATTTTTTTGTTTCTTCCAATACTATAGCATCTATCATATCCGGAACTGCTTCATCTCCTATGAGTTCTGGATATTTTACTTCTAGAGAATGGTTAAGCTCATACATTTGTCTATCAATACTAATCATAGAGTTATTAATCTCATAATTTTCTTTAATTTTTTCCATTATATTATTATTGAAATTTAAATATTCTTCTTCATCATAATGAATATCTACTTGATACATATGATTCTTTAAAAAGTTTTGAAGAAAATCTAATTCAAATTCTTCAGTGGCTTCTTCTAACGGTCTATAAAAGAATTTAGATTTTACTGGTTCGACATAACTAACATTAGCATAGTTTTTAACTATCTTCCTTAGTTTTTTATTTATTAATTCTGATATTCCTAAGCCTAAGAAATTTGGTGCTCCACAAACATATACTTGAGTATTAGCCTGATTAGTTCTGTTGTTAGTTTGAATATATTTAAGTACAGATTCTAAACCAACCGTATCTCTATTAACACCGCTCATTAATTGTTGAGTTAGTTTACCGTTACGTGTTGCAGCATCAAGAAAAGATCCTGTACACCCATTATAAACAATAATATTAGCCGTATTAAGATTATTATCTAAGGCTAAATCTCTTAATCCTTTATTGTCCGTTTCATTATATGGATAATACTTTTCGATTTGTTCTGGTGTAAGTTCATGAGTTACCATACTACTAGCAGCTAAAGAATAATCTCTTCTATTCATTTCATGCATTTCATTTTCAGTTACATTTGAAGCTAACCATTCAAAGATATGTTCATCATTATTATTTTGTGCTCTAGCAAAATGATACCTTTCAAGTCTTATATCATATTCTTTCATAATACTTTCAATACTATCATTTCGTAGAAGTAATGGTTTTATTGTTCTTACCATCGAATAACCAGAAGCAATTGAATTACCTAAACTAATCAAACGTAAATTAGTTATAGAAGAATCACTATTCTTTAACATACTAGCTACTTCCATATTTAGTTCTTTTTGTTTATCAATTATTACTTTATTCATTATAATCCCCCCTAAATGTTAGCTAATTATACCACTTTTAGACTTTTTTGTCAAAAAAGTGTTGACAGTACATCTATTTATATGTTAAACTTAGTGTGTTGTTGGGGAATTAGCTCAGCTGGGAGAGCGTCTGCTTTGCACGCAGAAGGTCAGGAGTTCGATCCTCCTATTCTCCACCATAATTAGTAATCACTAACTAGAAATAGTTAGTTTTTTATGTTATATCTTTCAAATCAAAATTAATTACTTTTTTTAATTCATCTAAGGTTGTCTCTACTTGATAGCCTATTTTTCCACCACTAAATATTAACCTATCATAATCTTTAGCACTGCTATCAATAACAGTCTTAAAACTTTTTTTCATTCCAATTGGAGAACATCCACCATGAATATAACCAGTAAGTGCTAATAGTTCTTTTGATTTCACCATTTCTATATTTTTTTCATTAACAGCTTTGGCAGCCTTTTTTAAATCTAATTCTTTATTTACTGGTACTAAAAAGACATAATGATTATTTGTTTTACTAACTGTGACTAAGGTCTTAAAAGTAAGATTTGGATTTTCATCTAGGGCCTTAGCTACTTCCATCCCACTAATAGCACCAGTTTTCAAATAGTTATAACTATTATATTTAACTTTCTTTTGATCTAATATACGCATTACATTTGTTTTTTCATCTTTTATTTTCATTTAGTCCACCTTTTTTCTACAATAAAAGAGTCTAAAAAGACTCTTATTATTCACATTATGGGGCGGCGTATGAGGATCGAACTCATGCATACTGGTGCCACAAACCAGCGTGTTAACCACTTCACCAACGCCGCCATTTCAAATAACAAGGTTATTTTACCAAAATTAGACACGTCTTGCAACCCCTTTTTATCTTTTTTTACATTTTTTTATTTTTATTAGCACTCTTTCTTGACAAGTGCTAATAAAAGTGCTATAACATAATTGTGAAAGGAAAGTGATAATTATGTTACCAAGAAGATTTTATTTTGATAACGCATTAGATGATTTATTTGAAGAAGAAGGAGCTAAGATGAAGTGTGATATCTATGAAAAAGATAATACTTATCATGTAGATATGGATTTACCTGGTTTCAAAAAGGAAGAAATTAAAGTAGAATGCAATAAAGGAAATTTAATCGTTAGTGCTGAGAAAAAGCATGAAGAAGAAGAAAAGGATGAAAAGAAAAAATATCTTCGTCGTGAAAGAGTTTATGGAAAATATTCTCGTAGTTTCTATCTAGGTGATGTGGATGAAGAAAATATTGAAGCATCATATAATAATGGTACTTTACATATTGCTGTTCCAAAGATTGATGAAAATAAAAATAGAAAACTTATTGATATTAAATAATAATTAAAAGGAGCCAAATATTAGCTCCTTTTTTTAGTTAAATTATTTCTTGATCTTCAATCAATGTTTGCATCTTATCATTCATAGCAACCATCTTATGATCTAGATTATTTATATCAAGTGCACACTTATACATATTATCTTGAATTTCCTTAGGAATATCACCTTTAAATTTATATCTTATCTTATGATCTAAGCTAGCCCAAAAGTCCATAGCAACAGTTCTAATTTGAATTTCTGCTTCTACCATCTCTACTCCATCAATTAAATAAACGGGAACATAGACAAGCAAATGATAACTAGAATAGCCACTATCTTTAGGATTTGAAATATAATCTTTTTTAGTATGAACAGTTATTTGATCACTATCTTCTAGTAATTTTACTATTGTATAAACATCTGATAAAAAAGAACATACAATTCTAATTCCCACTGCATCATGAATATGATCCTCAATATTGGTAACATTTACTTCATAATCTCTACTTCTTAGCTTATTTACAATACTGTCATAGCTCTTAATTCTACTCTTAACATGCTCTACTGGATTATAATGATTTTTAAATTCAAAGTCTTGCAATAAAATAGCAATTTGTGTCTCAAGAGTTTTTAAAGCAGCATTATATTTAAGTAATAATTCTTCATAACTTTCCGTTAATTCTTCCAAAAAATTCCCTCCTAGCAAAAAATAGACTTAAGATTCGTCTAAGTCCAACACTTCTATTTCTTCTACTACTGCTAATTGTTGTTCAACAATAATCTTTAACTTTCTTTTAAATATTTTAATATTTCTTTCTAAGACATCAGCTTGCTGTTCAATTCTTTCTGACCTAATTAGAGCATCATTAACTATTCTAGAAGCATTATTTTTAGCATCACTAACTATTACATTAGCTTCTTCTCTAGCAAGACGTTTTATATTATCACTAGTTTTTTCCGCATTAACAATAGACTTGTTAATACTATCTTCTAAAATTTTATAGCTTTCTAGTTTGTCTTTTAAATCTTTAATCTCATCTTTTTGTTCTTGACATTTATTAATAATACCCTCAGTTTCCCTAATTACTCTTTCAATAAAAGCATTTACTTCACTTCTATTATAACCATTAGCTTCATAATGAAACTTATCCATCACATATCCCCCTTTCGGGTTAGTTATTACCAGTCAAACTCATCGTCTTCTTCTTGTTTAGACTTTTTACCACTTGTTTTAGCTGGCACGTCATCAGTAATCTTACCTTCAACATTTACGTTGTTTGGTGTACAAAGGAAAATTCCTCCACCTAATTTTTGTAAGTCACCACCAATAGCATAAAGAGTACCTGATAAGAAATCTACTATTCTTTTACCTTGATCTGGTGTTACTCTTTTTAAGTTAACTACTACTGCATTTCTATCTTTTAAATGATCTGCTATTTGTTGTGATTCTGAATAAGCACGTGGTTCAAGTAACATCATCTTGCTACCAGCTACCCCGTTTTCATCTTCATATTCTTCTCTTGACACTTTGTAATACTCCTCCTCTTTTATATCTTCATTTGTTGCTGTATCATCCTGTCCCATTAATTTTTTTAATTTATCGTTGAAAGCCATATGCTTAACCTCCTACCTAACTACTATTTATAATAACATATTTTTCTAAAAAGGAAAAGACTTTTTTAATTCACTAGCTTAGCTAGACACTTTTATTGTATAATTGTCTAGAAAGGTGGTCTAAAATGAATATCTTTAACTATTTAGAATATAACTCTTTAATTATTTTATCTTTCTTCTTTATCTCTTTAATATCTCTTATTTTAAATATATTAACTAAAGGAAAAAGTAATGATTTATTTTTTTCAACTTACCGCAGTAGTTTACTAAATCCACTTACTTATTTAAGATTAGTTACTCATATCTTTGGTCATGCTAACTGGGGTCACTTTACTCATAATTTTCTTTATATCTTACTTATTGGTCCGATGATAGAAGAAAAGTATGGCAGTCTTAATCTTTTAATAATGATTTTAATAACTGCTACGGTAATTGGTCTTTTTAACTCTATTTTTACAAGAAATAAAATATTAGGTGCTAGTGGTATTACTTTTATGTTAATAGTTCTATCATCTTTTGTTAATTTTTCTACTAACAAGATACCTCTAACTTTTATTCTTATTGTACTTTTCTATGTGGTTGATGAGATTAGATTATTAAGTGCTAAAGACTCTGTCTCTCATGGGAGTCATTTTCTTGGTGCCTTATGCGGTTTCATCTTCTCTTACATCATATTTCCATCTTGATACCAAACACTACTAACATCAACATTATTAGATAATGGTTCAGGATTTGCTTTTTGAAAATACATACTAATTGGTACTTTAAAAGCATTACCAAAGGCAATACAGTTACCTGGTTTTAAGTTTTTAAGTTCTTCTACTATTTCTGCTGATACATTAGGAACCATTTCTTTAATATAATGTAAATCTTTAGGATGAAGTGTTCTTAAGACAATAAAGTTAGAACACTGGGAAATAGCAGTATCAGAAAGTTCACTAGGTCTTTGGGTAATAAGTCCTAGTAAGGTTCCATACTTTCTACCCTCTTTAGTAATTCTATCAAAGATGTTATATCCAAGTATTTCTGTATCGGTATCCTTTTGTACATATCTATGAGCTTCTTCTATAATAATATGGAAAGGCATACTACCACGATTTGGATTTTCAACAGTATAATCAAAGACTAATTTAGATAAAATTTTAGTAATTACTTTAGCAAGTCTATCATCTATATAACTGATATTAAAGTTTACTATTTGACAGTGATTACCATTTACATCCGTAAATAAATCATTTATATAAGTTGCTCTATCTATATAAGCTGTTGAATCAAAGAATACATGATTAGGACTATTTACTAAACTATGAAGTCTAACACTTAAGACATTAGCATAGTCATAAACTTTATCACTTTTTAATACCCCTTCACTAATTAGGGCAAAATCCATAGCAGTTTCTAAATCTTTTAAGGTATAAGCGATAAATTTATCTGTTTGTGGTGCTATTTCCCTATCCTCTAAAATAAACTGTTTTACAAAGTTTACTACTAATTCCATCTCTACTAATTTTCCCATTTTATCAATATAAAGACATTGTTTTAGGGTTCTGGTATATCCTGGTTGTACTATTAGACTTTCAAGTGATAAGTCTTTAGTATGAAACTTAGTAAGAACAGCAGTTACTTGGTCTCTTATCTTAGTAGACTGGGATCCACTTAAAAGGATATCTTCAACAGCTCTTGCTATTATATCGTTCTTATACTTTAGGACCATCTCATTTTCCCCTGTTAAGATAGGAACTAAGGTTAAAGCTTTCTCAATAATTGGTAATTGGTTAGTAGATGTAACATCTAGAAGTAAGGCTATATCATCTACTCCAAGTAACCATAATGGTATGTTTATAATACCACCACTAGCATCACTAACTGTTGTATTAGTGGTATAAGTTTTATAATGCATATTAGGATTAACTTTATCTATATCTTTTAAAGCTCTTGTATATTCGCCATATGCATCAAACATAACGACATGAGCACCTACAGGACTAGCTGTTTGACTAGCAAAGATATTTTGAAAAATTCTACTTACAGTAAAACTCTTACCAGCTCCACTATTTCCTAAAATAGCAAAATGGTTACTAAAGAAGGAGTTAATATTAACATGAATTGGGTAGTTTTGATATATTGTTGAATATCCAAAAAGTACTTCTCCCTTATCTGGTGTTTGTTTTCCTAAAATAAGTGCTAACTCTTCCATATTAACTATTCTAACACTAGATCTAAAAGATGGTTTACTACTAACTCCCGGAATAAAGCTATTGTTTTTTATTTCTCCTACAATATTTGCTTTTAAGTCTGTTTTTGTAGTACTAACTATTTGTCCTACTACTTTATCATTTCCATCTTCAAATATTACATGTAAATCAACTAAGTTTGCTTGTTTAGCAAGATCGATAGTTAAATTAACAAATACATTATTATCAACTATTTCTTTAATATCACCTAACATATAATCACCCTCTACTCTTATTGTTATAATAATTGTACCATAAAACTTTAATTAAGAAAGAAAAAAATCAAAATTAAATTGATTTTTCTTTGAAATAATTCAAGGTTTTAATAGTATCTTGATGAATAGGCTTTCCTTCACTATTTAGTTTTTTAATTTTAGTTTCTAAGCATAATATAACTGCTTTATCTAAATCTTGATAAGCAAGGCGTCTTTCTTCTTCAATACCTTGATAGTTCTTTCCTGGTTCTATCTTATCTGCTAGATAGACAATTTTTTCTAAGTCACTCATATTAGGTCTACCTGTTGTATGATAGTAAATAGCATTAAACATATCTTTATTAAAATGATATTTTTCTCTAACCAAAACTGCTCCTACTATACCATGAATAAATTTTTTATTTTTAGGATCTAATAGATTCTCATCTAAGTTATGTTCTTTTATAAACTGTTCATTCTCTTCCATAGTGAATTCTTTTGCTATATCATGTGTAAGTCCAGCAAGATAGGCTTCTTCTGCATTTATTTTATAATGTTTAGCCAAAGATGCAGCAGTTTCCCCTACTCTTAAACAGTGATTGTAACGATATTCACTAAGTAATGATTCTAAATCTTTTTTAATTTCTTCTACCATAATAACACCCTTATTATTATGACATAACTTCTCCTTTTGGTAAAGTAATATTTACCTCAGTCCATTCATTTTTCTTAGAGCTATAAGTAATATTACCATCATGTAATTTAATTATCTCTTTTGATAGACAAGTACCAAGACCTGTTCCTTTCTTCTTTGTTGTAAAAAACATTTGTCCAACTTTATCTAGGTCTTCTTTAGTCATACCTATACCATTATCTTTTATTTTGATAGATACATCTTTTCCTAAGTCTTTTACAACAACTTCAATTATACTTTTTTCTTTACTACCATCTTTCGCTTCAACAGCATTTTTAAATATATTTATAAGGACTTGTTTTAAGCGGTTATAGTCTGCTTCCATATAAAGTTCTTCATAAGGTATATTATAATTAGTTGCTATCTTTCTCTCATGAAATAATGGTTTTAAGGCAGAGTCTAATTCTTCTAAAAGCATTACTAAATCAAGTTCTTCTTTTTCTATTTTAATCTTAGTATAATCTAGAAAATCATCCATCAAGACTAGTGTCCTATTAATTTCCCCTTTAATAATAGGAATATACTTAATACATTTCTTTTGATCATTTGGATCTAACATATCAAGGTAACCTTTACATACAGCAATTGGATTTTTAATCTCATGTGTTACTTTAAATAATGATGCTCTTAACTCTTTTTCTTTTTCTATTGCATAAAGACTATTATTAAAATCGACAATTTTTTCACCTTTATTTAAAAAGTAAAGAATAATAAAACTTGTCACATAAATAACCAATATAAGGAATATTAGATAAGTAATATTATCATAATAGCTTCTATTAGGAGCGATAAACCAAAAAACTTTTATTGCTAGAAAGAAACTATTAATAATAATAAAGCCATGAATTAGATTAACAAGAGAAAATTTACTTTTAGTAAGGCAAAGATATCCAATAAAATAAATAATATATTCTATAATTAATAATCCAGGTGCCATATGCAAAAATAATGTTTGATAATAGATTAGAACAACTGATATAAAGATACTAAGCTCTGTTTTCTTTTTAGAAAATGCTAGTAATAAGGGAATATCAAAAAGCATCGTTGGATAATTATGATGTAAAGGTAGTCCATAACGAAGAATAAAATATAGGGATGAAGTAAGAGCTATTTCAAAAGCTAAATTATTCTCTTCGTGCTGGATATTCTTACGATATGTTATATAGATAAGATATAGGGAAATAGGACATAAAAGATAGATACAATTGTTTAAAATAATTTCAAGATATGACATATTTCGCCTCCTTCGCTATAATTATATGTATTTTATTTGTCGAATTTTGTCGAAATATGAAGAAAAGTAAGAGAAATTTTCCCTTACTTTGCTAATAAGTCACAAATTAGATTACTTAACTCAGTAGGATTATCTACTGATAGTCCTTCTATTAGTCTTGCTTCTTGATATAGTACTTTACTATATTTATCTAAAGTATCAAAGTCTTTATTGTTATATAACTCTTCCATTTTCTTAGTAATTGGATGATTCATATTAATTTCCATTACTGTTTCTGCTTTAACATTTTGATTATTTGGCATAGATTGTAAGACTTTCTCCATCTCTGTTGATACTTCACCTTTAGTCTTTAAACATACTGGGTGATTTTTTAAATGATTAGTAAAAGTTACATCTACTACAGAATCTGTTAGAGTCTCTTTCATCTTTCCTAACATATCTTTATAGGAAGTATTAGCTTCTTCTAGCTCCTTCTTCTCTTCTTCAGTAGAAAGATCAAGTTTTTCATCTGCTACATTCATAAAAGTTTTATCTGCATACATACTTAATGTTTTAATAGTAAATTCATCTAAGTATTCGGTTAAGTATAATACTTCATAACCTTTTTCTTTAACAGCATCTACTTGTGGAAGCATCTCACATTTTTCTAGACTTTCAGAGCAAGCATAATAAATGTTTTTCTGATCACTTTTCATTCTACTAACATATTCTTTTAAGGTTGTATATTTCTTATCATTTGATGAATTAAATAGTAACAAGTCTTGTAGTAAATCTTTTTTCATACCATAAGTTGAATAAATACCATACTTTAATTGCATACCGAAGTCTTTATAGAATTTCTCATAGTTTTCTCTATCTTTTGTAAGCATAGTCTCTAATTCTTTTTTGATTTTTGACTCTAGACTCTTTTCAATAGCTTGAATTTGATAGTTTTCTTGTAAAGTTTCTCTTGAGATATTTAATGAGATATCTTCACTATCCACTAATCCTTTAACGAAACTAAAATAGTCTGGTAATAAATCACTACACTTATCCATAATTAGAACCCCTTTAGAATATAGTTGTAGTCCTTTTTCATAGTCTTTTGAATAGTAATTATATGGAGCATGAGAAGGGATAAATAATAAAGTTTGATAACTAGTTCTTCCTTCTACCTCACTACGAATTACTTTTAATGGTTTTTCATAATCATAGAACTTATCAGTATAAAAGTCTTGATAATCTTCATCAGTTACTTCACTCTTTGGCTTTTTCCAAATAGGTGTCATACTGTTTAATGTCTTGTCAGTACTTACTGTCTCTTCTTTATCGTCTTTGTCTTTCTTAGTTTCTTCTACCATCATCTTAACTGGGTATGGTATATAGTCAGAATACTTTTTAATTAATCTTTCAAGTGTATATGTTTCTAAGAAATCACTATACTTATTATCTTCTGTATCTTCCTTTAAGTATAAAGTAATCTCAGTACCAGTATCTTTTTTATCTGACTTACTAATAGTATAACCACTAGCTCCTTCACTTTCCCAAGTATTAGCCTCACTATCACTATCTAATGGTTTACTATTTACTACTACTTTATCACTTACCATAAAGGCAGAATAAAATCCTACTCCGAACTGTCCAATTATTGATAAGTTTTTCTCATCTTTCATATTTTCTTTGAATAGTTCAGAACCACTCTTAGCAATTGTACCTAAGTTATTTTCTAACTCTTCACAAGTCATACCTATACCATTATCTTTAATAGTTAAAGTTCTATTTTCTTTATCTGGTATTAATCTAATCTCTAAGTCTTCTTTCTTTATTTTAATTTTTGTATCTGTTAGTGACTTATAATATAATTTATCAAGTGCATCACTAGCATTAGAGATTAACTCTCTTAAAAATATTTCTTGATTTGTATAGATGGAATGAATCATCATATCTAATAGTTTTTTTGATTCTGCTTTAAATTGTTTTTTCATATATAATAATCTCCTCCTCGTTAGTTCTTCCTAACAATTAGTAGAATATCACTAGAATTAGCAATTGTCAATATAGAGTGCCAATTATTTTTATTTAATATGCATTAAGCAACTAAATAAAATCAACTTGCCTAAATATTACCTAAAAAGAAAAAACAAGAACTTAATTAATTGCTTTTCCATTTACATATAGTTTATAACCATTAAAATCTATATTACTATAAGATGTATCCTATCGTCTAAACTCAAGACATAACTATCACCTGTTAATTTAATCCTAGAAGTTTTATCTAGTACCAATTTTATAGATTTAGCTTTATTATTACTATTAATAGTACCTTCATAAACATTAAAAAAGAAAGATTTATTTATTTTTATCTTTCTTATCATAATCTTCCAAGAAACTTTTATATACTCCATTAGTTTTAGTTCCTAAAACACAATCTAAATTTACATTGTCTAAGCTCTTGAAGATGTTATAATCAGCATTTTTATTAATCTTTCTTAGATTCTTAATTAGTTCTTTCATCTCTTTTCGTTTACTAGTTCCATCATTTATTAAGGAACAACCTTCTGTAAAACGGCAAGCACAATTAATAAATGTTAATTCATTAGTATTACGCCAAGAGATAATTGACTCTTCTTTGACTAAATATAATGGTCTAATTAGTTCAATACCTTCAAAATTATCACTATGAAGTTTAGGCATCATAGTCTTTATTTCTGAACCATATAGCATTGATAAAAGTGTTGTTTCAATTACATCATCGAAGTGATGACCTAATGCTATTTTATTACATCCTAGCTCTTTCGCTTTACTATATAAGAAACCTCTTCGCATTCTAGCACACATATAGCAAGGACTAGAATCTATTTGACTTACTATATCAAAGATATCACTTTCAAATATCTCAATAGGAATATTTAGTATTTTAGCATTATCTTCTATCATAGCTCGATTATACTCGTTATACCCTGGGTCCATTACTACATATCTAGCAGTAAACTTAACTTTACCATGACGAATCAATTCCTGTATACACTTAGCTAGTAGAAACGAATCTTTTCCACCTGACATACAAACCATTACATTATCATTTTCTTTGATTAACTCATATTCACTAACTGCTTTTATAAATTTAGAAAATATATCTTTACGATATTTCTTTATAATACTTCGCTCTATTTCTTTATACTTCTCCATGATAAATCTCCTTATATATCAAATCAAATACTTTCATAAACTCTTCTACTTCTTCTTTGGTAGTCTTATATGATAAACTTACTCTAATTGATGATGATGCTTTTTGTTTATCTTTAGTTAAGGCATATACTAGTTTAGACGGGGTTGTGATGGGACAACATGAAATTTTAGCAGAAAGAATGATATTATGCTCTTCAAACTTATCTAAAATAGTAAGAGATTTTTCTCCTATAAGACTAAAGTTTATGATAGATGGTAATGAATTTTCTCTGCTGTTGATAGAAACGTTTTTATATTTACTTAGATGTGATTTAATCATATCACCTAATTCTTTTAGATAGTTATATCTTGCTTCCTGATTAGTAAGTGCTATCTCTAAAGCTTTTTCTAAGGCTAAGACATTGGCAAGTGATGGGGTTCCAGCCCGATAAATGGTTGTAGATTTACCTCCTTCTATTAATGGAGTTAGTCTAATATTTTTCTTTTTTACTAAGATACCATAGTTATCTAAGCCATGAAACTTATGAGGATTTATAGTGATAAGATCTACATTACTATAATCAATTGTTACCTTTCCAATAGACTGAGTAGCATCAGTATGAAAGTGACAGTTAGGATAGTCTTTTAAAATAGATGCTATTTCTTCTATTGGCTGTCTAAGAGCTAGTTCACTATCTACTGAAGTAACACTTACTAAAATAGTATCATCTCTTAACATATTCTTTAAAGATTCTATATCTACTATACCCTTATCAGTTACAGGAATAACTTCAACTTCAAAACCAAGACGCTCTAAACTAACTACTGAGCTAGTAATAGAATTATGTTCTAAGCTACTAATCAAGATATGCTTACCATAGTTTTTATAACTAAGACATAGTCCCTTAATTGCTAAGTTATTAGATTCAGTTGCACCTGAGGTATAAATAATCTCATCTTTTAACACTTTAAGCATATTAGCAATTCTTAAAGTACTACCACTTATCATTTTATTTTCTTCTCTTCCTAGTTTATGAATTGAATTTGGATTAGCATAATACTTTTTAGTAGTATTATAAAAGATATCTAATACTTCATCTTCTACAAAGCTAGCTGCTACATTATCTAAATAAATCAAGTATACCATCCCTTTCCTAAAGTCTATATTATTATAAAGAGATTAATTTTCACTGTCAAGAAACTTCAAATTAAACTAAAATATTCATTTAACTTTTTTCTTAATATATTAAGAGTTAACAGCTTCTTCCATCAACTTAAATAGTCCATCCATAGTCTTATTAAAAACATAGCTAATACCTTTTGATATATCAAGTCCTAAATTAGAAAGATTATTATTATAAGATACTTTATTTTTAGTTAAATAATCTTTTCTTGAAACATCCTTTCCTTCCTTTATATCTTTTTCATAACTAGATAACTCTTCACTAGTTAACATTTTCTTTCTATTAGTCCTATAATCATTATAACCAGTTAACTGCATTCCATAAAGTATCATAAAGAAGAAGAATAAAATTAATATAACAATTCTTGCTATACCACTCTTAGTCATTTTTAATCACCTCATCAAGTACTTCTCCTAAGACAATTAAACTTCGATATACTTCATCTATCGTATTTTCATTACCTCCTAGTTCTATTAATATTACTCTATTAGAAAAGTCTTGATTATATACCCCATTTACTAACGGGCCTTCTTTCTTATAAATACCTTTACTTAGCCCTTTTACTTTTTGATTTAATAAATCACTTATCTTATTAGTAAAGTCTAAATTCTCTTGATAGTTACTATTTTCTAATCCCACAATAAATAAAATCTTAGCATAGTTCTTACCATCTACTGTTAAGATAGTTTTATCACGAGTTAGAGAATCTCTATGTAAATCAATATAGTACTTTAAAGTAGGATTATTCTTCTTAGCATTTTCCATCATACTCCTAGTTACTTTATAACTACCAGCATAATTTAATCCTAAAGTAGTTCTAAGCTTACTAACACTTTCTTCTTCTACTAAAACAACATGTCCTTTCTTACTAAGCTGTTCTTCTAAGATATAACTAGCCATTAAGACATTAGGATTTACACTATACTCTAAGTAACTAGTAGGTTTATATTCTTCGGTTTGATGAGTATTATAAATATAGATATATTTTAACAAATGACAGATTTCTTTATTAGTTTCACTCTTTTTAAGTTTTACTACAGTATTACTAGTTAATCCCTTATAATCTCTATTAAGAAAGGTTAAAGGACTTGCTAGGTCAATATTTAAGAGTTTCATCATCATCTTATGAAAATAACTAAAACCTTGTCTTTTATCTTCTAAATAGATATTTTGATTTTCTAATAAAAAGGTCAAAAATTCATCTTGTTGATCTTTAATAGAAATACTTGCTAATAATCTAATAGTAAAAAATATTGATAAAAGAAAGGTCATAATGAATAGACTTTTCTTAATAATATGTTTCTTTTTCTTTTTATTCTTAAGATTCATCTTCTTACTCATAGTACCACCTCTTATTGTTACTATAACAAAAAAAGAAAAGAAGATTTGTCGATAATTAAGAAAGTAGTAAACTATTGTTTAGAGAATTAGCTAGTAGCATTGACATCTTTTTAACGACAAAGTCTATTTCTTTAGAACTTACTATATAGTTATATCCTAAAGGAAGTAATACTTCTCTCATTAAGTTTTTATTACTATCACTATCTAAGCTTCCTACTATACCAAGTAGTTTTTCTTTTTCTTCTTTTGATAAATCTTCTTTATGATTTTTATAATTTCTATTAAGAGTTGGAACAAACTTTAATGATTTCCTATCTTTATTATCTATCTCATAACTTATATGCTTAAATAAGTATTCGATTGAATTACTTACTATAGTTGATGCTTCTAAGACAGTAGGTACTCCTATAGCAATAACTGGTATATTTAATGTTTCATAAGATAGTTCTTTTCTGTTATTACCAATACCACTTCCCGGATGAATACCTGTATCTGTTATTTGAATAGTCTTATTTAATCTATCTATAGATGATGCACAAAGTGAATCTATTACAATGATAAAATCTGGTTTTACTTTAGTAATGATACCCATAATAGCATCATAAGTTTCTATTCCTGTAGTTCCCATCACCCCTGGTGTAAAGGTAGCAATAGAACGATACTTTTCTAAAACATCTAATCCTAGTGTAAATAAGTGTCTAGTTACTTTTATATCATCTAGAGTTAATGGTCCAATAGCATCAGGAGTTGATATTCTATTACCTAGTCCAATTATTAAACAGTCTTTTAGATTAGCTAATTTTTTTATTTTAAAGAATTCTTTTAATTCACTAGTTAGTACTTTATCTAATTTTTTATAATTATCTTCATCTGTTACATCTTCAAAATATATAGTCTTATAAATTCCTTCTTTTTTATTAATAACTTCTGCTGATTCCTTATCAAGTTCTATAGTTTCTACTTTTATATCATCAAAAGATTTAATCTCTCTTTTATAATCTTTTAGTTCTCTATCTAATATTTCTGATAATAAATCAGTCCTTACTTTATAGCTAGATAAATCTATCTCATGTTTCATTCTTATCACCAGTTATAGTATGGATGTTTTTAGAAAAAATAACCCAAAACTTGCAATATATAGCAAAGAAGCCTATTTCTAGACTTCTTATTAAACAGTAGTCACATGATTTGTTCCACAATTTTTAAACATATCTGTTATGTTAGTTGATGAACCAATTACCCATTTATCAGAAACGTTTATTTGGGTTAATTTACTACAGTTTTTAAACATACCTTCCATGGTTGTTACTTGTGAGGTATCAAACTTACTTAAATCTAGACTTGTTAAACTGCTACATTCCTCAAACATACCACTCATATTCATTACTTGTGACGTATTAAAACTACTTAAATCTAGACTTGTTAAACTGCTACAGCCAGCAAACATTTCCATCATTGCTATTACGTTCGATGTATCAAAATTACTTACATCTAGATTTGTTAAACTGCTACATCCAGCAAACATTTCCATCATTGCTATTACGTTTGATGTATCAAAGCTACTTACATCTAGATTTGTTAAACTGCTACATCCAGCAAACATACCAATCATATATGTTACTTTTGATGTATCAAAACCACTTAAATCCAGACTTGTTAAACTGCTACATCTCAAAAACATACCAATCATATCTGTTACTTCTGATGTATCTAAAACTGACAGATCTACTGATGTCATTTCATCAAAGTCAGCAAAATATTCTATCATACTTTCATTTGCAATAATTCCACCTTTTCCACCTATTGTTAACTTATAAGGAACATAACTTAAGTCAAGAGGTGTAGCGTATATCGTTTTTGATATATCCTTAACTTTTTCATCATTTGAATATATTTTGGCATTAGTTGGTCCTGGTTCTGGTTCTGGTCTTGGTTCTAATACCTCATCAGTTTTCTCTACATATGCCATTACTGAACCATCCCCTGCTTCTGAGATATCCCAACTTTCAACAGCTGTTTTTGGTACTATATTATCATTTTTTGTAATAATGTTTGTTATGGTTGACCTATAATAATCAGTATGAAAATCTGTCTGTGGTGGAGTAAAACTCTCTTTATTAAGATCAGCTTGTGTAATATAAGCTTTTATCTTACTACCTGTTGGAGCTTCTTTTACTTTTCCATAAGCATTTATCTTAACACTAAATGATAAACCTCCTC
>OHBM01000918.1_pt1 | contig 22981 bp, 20 predicted proteins | sample 1577251 | NCBI WGS metagenome assembly OHBM01 (sample SAMEA3541557, study PRJEB24748) | human gut metagenome | biome: human gut; feature: human-associated habitat; material: faeces | place: China | collected 2012 | reverse complement strand
CATTACCTATCTGTCGCTGATTCATGAGTACAGGGGGAAGCAGTCCGTGTATATCCGGCAGCAGCCGCTCAGTAAAAAAGAGAAAATCCACTGGGCATTTTATTCCCTGTTTCGCAATTTTGACCGCTTTGTGGGCGGCTATCTCGGCGGAAAATACCATCTGTATTCCAAACGGAAACAACAGTTCCTGGATCGTCACATTTCGCAGCAGTACGATCAGAGACATGCATAGAAGAAAGGAAAAAGAAACGTGAAAAAACCAAATGTAGCATACCGTGCGTTACGGTATCTGAAGAATCATGGATTAAAAGAAACGATTGAGCGCGCAAAACAGGGCAATGAGCCGGCTGTACCGCCGAAGAACAACGTCATCGGATTTTACAGATTTGTCGTAGACAACGATCCGATCCCGTTCAATCAAAAAGAGTATGAGAAACATAAAAACGACAAGAAAAAGATCCTGAATTGGGTTGTACCGGAAATGGGACCTGGTTCCGGCGGTCATACCACCATTTTCCGTTTTATTTCCAACCTGGAGCGCCTCGGTTTCCACAGTAGAGTTTATCTCTACATGTCCCCGAATTTTCAGGATAATGCGTCCATCCGCAAATTCCTAAAAGAGTACTTCCCGCTTCTTGTGCCGGAAGTAGAAGTTTACTGCGATGTATCCCAGATGAAATTTGCACATGCAACCGTAGCAACCTCCTGGACCACCGCTTACTACGTAAGAAAATTCCAGAATACGATTTCGAAGTTTTACTTCGTACAGGATTTCGAGCCGCATTTCTATGCACACGGTTCGGAGTATGAGTTTGCAGCTTTCGTGGCAGAAGACCAAGAAAGAGTTCACCGACAATGTTTTGGAGATGGAGACGATGGCCTTCGAAGGCCTGCCTGAGCTTGAGGCTGAATATTCAAAGGCCACCCCTCGCAAGAGGGCGAGGCTGCTGAACGCCTACACCGCTGAGATCCACGACAAGTGCGCCGCCCGCTGGAAGGAGCTTGAGGCGAAGTACTGGCTGATGTTCGGAAGAGGGTTTTAGTTTGTGTCGGTCACTGAGCCTGTCGAAGTGACCTGACATTCACAGATCCTGTGGTTCGATAATCTCACCAACCATCGTCGTGATCGCTATTGACATCGGCTATCTCCTGATGGAGGTGTTCCTCTCCAAGGTCACTAGTCTATGCTCTACGGTGTCTAGCCGGTACATTGTCCATTTCCCGTTGAGGAACTGTGCTTTGCTGTTATCGTCGATGGTCATACCATGCACTGCGTTCATGTGCAGCATCCATTTCTTTATCTCGGATTTACTTAGTTTCCGCTCTTTGTAGTTTTCTAGATCCTTGCCTGTCAGATCCGAACCGAAGGATTTCCTTTCCGCACTCATCTCCGGCGTGTCGAATTGGTCATAGATCACCATACGCATGGAGTCGGTCGGGGAAGTCTCTTGTACTTTGGACTTGCAGGTGTCTTTGACAGAACATGACATCAAGCTGATTGACAGTAATAATATCAGTGCTTGCTTTGGATATGATAATATTTTCATATTGTCTTCTATTATTTACGTTCAACTGGTTCTTCGTTTGTGAAATAACCCCTTAATGTGAGTTCTCTTACTTTATCTATGTCAAGCAAGGCTCCGGGGGTTAAATTATAAATAATAAACACGAATCGTTCCCTAATGCGGATAGTTATGATTCCACCTGTGATCTTGTCAATTATCTCACTCTTTTTAGTCCCGTTATATTCGGAAGCAAGTGCGACATCGTTATAGAAATAATAGAGATCTCCTGGATCCCAGTCCCATACGCCTCCTTTGTATACAACGCTTTCTTCAACCCATGTTATGTCATTCGTATAATGTTTTTGTTCAACAACACCGTTGAATGAGATGTATATCCAAGGCAATAAGAAAGCATTAAAGGTCACTCTCATATATCTGCAATTACGATTGTGAGATGTGTATTTTGATTCTCCCGGTTTATGATATCCGTCAGTAAGCGTCATTGTTACATTGTCGGTGTCATTAAAATTATTGCCAATTATATTCTCTCCACCATCTCCATTAATGGCTGTTATGCAGTGAATGAGTAATTCACTGTCATCTCCCTCGCCATATTCTACTGATTTTGTTGTTGGGCTTGAATTTCTCAGTAGTTCTTCTAATTTATTGAAAGTATCATCTGATAGTACACAATTTTCAGTCAGGTCATAGTCAAAATTGCAATTATATAGTTGCTTAAGACTATCGATCTTTTGGGAGATTTGAGGTTCAGAGTAATAATGGTTAGAGTCAATTTGTGGAGGTTCCATCTCGCTTTTTGTGCAAGAACAAGAAGCGGCACAGATAATAGCAATGACAATTATTTTGAATCTTAAATTTCTAATCATGGCTTAATTATTTGTATATTGCAAAAGTATATCTTTTTTTCGTAAAAACAAAAACGTTTTATCTAAATGGCAATGATATTTGGGATAATTGTTGGTCTTCTGATCATGTTCCTTTCCACCGGCATCGCCTACGCCCAGGAGGATTGCGGATGCGATTCTGTTTGCGAGGAAGTCTTGAAACCGAAATATGTCGCCCTGTCTTTCGATGACGGGCCGAGCTTGAGATGCACTCCGATGATGCTGGACGTGCTGGAGGAGAACGGAGTGAAGGCTTCGTTCTTCCTGATCGGCCAGAACATCACGGAGGAGACCGCCCCTATCATCCGCCGGATGGTCCAGATGGGATGCGACGTCGAGAACCACACCTATTCCCACCCTAATCTCACGCAGATTGCTGACTCTCTGATTCTTGCGGAGGTCGCCAAGACCGATTCCCTGATCGAGGCCTACGCCGGTGCGAAGCCTGTGTACCTCCGTCCTCCCTTCACGGCACACAACGCCCACGTCGCCGGCCTTGTGGACGGAAAGATATTCATCTCCGGCCTCAGCTGTCAGGACTGGAGGGCCGACATGCCGGTCGAGGATCGTGTGACCAAGACCCTCGCCCGCGTCGAGGACGGCCGCATCCTCCTGTTCCACGACACGAACGAGCGCACCGTCGAGGCGATGAAGACCCTGATCCCCGCCCTCAAGACCCGTGGCTACGAGATCGTCACCATCCCCGAACTCTTCCGCCTCTCCGGCCACACCCCCGCCTTCAATTCCCCGAAGATGTACGGCCGGGCGTATTAGGAATCAGTGGCGGATAATGTCCTGATAATCAGCGGACAGAACACTGTCGTGGTCTGAATACTTGAACCACGAGGATGCCCTTTCGTTTCACTGTCAGTTAGTTAAGTGCCACGGTCGTCCCTAGGCTTGCAAAGTCGGATTCGGGATGACGAGATCTTCTTCCGGGATGTTGTCTTGCTTTAGGAACATCACGTAATAGACGGGGAGGTAGGTGATGCCATGCTCCTTGTGGACGTTTTGTTCGTTGCTTAGGACTATGGCGTTCTTGATGTGGTAGTCGGGGGTGTCAAGGAAGGCGTCCAGGGCGCTGTGAACCTTGTAATCCTTGCCTGATTTGACCTCGATGGGCAGGACTGTGAGATTGTCGTAGTCATCAATCAGAAAATCAACCTCTCCACGCTGTTTGTTGTCGTAGTAGTGCAGGGTGAATCCGTGGGCGTGGAGCTCCTGTGCCACTACAGACTCATAGACTGAGCCGAGATTGACGCTGCGTTCGTCTCCAAGCACCGCATTGATGTTTGTCCTGTAAAGAAGGTCAGTAAGAATGCCTACATCGCTGAGGTATAGTTTGATAAGATTCTTGCTCTCGGACTCCTTCAGCGGGAACTTCGGATTGCTGATGGCTTGGACAGAGAGAGCAACACCGGAGTTGACCAGATAGTCAAACTCATCGGAGTAGTCGCTGAACTGCTTGTGACCGGCGGTATGCTCGATGTTCTTCACGATGACACGCTTCTTCTTGTTTTCCATGTTGGACGGAATCATGTCATAGATCTTGCGGATGACAAGTTTTCTCTCCTCGTCGTATTGCGACGCATCCAACTTGTACAAGGAGTGTATGTCCCGTTGGATCTTACGGACTTGGGCGATGTTACGGCTCTTGATGAACTTGTTTATGGCGTCGGGCATTCCTCCCACCAAAAGATAGATCTTGAACTGCCGGAGCATATAGTTGTGCAGGGAATCGTTCAACGGCTTTCTGTCGTGGAAATATTCCCGCATCCCGTCAATAGTGTCCTGACTGCATCCCATCGCTAGAAGAAACTCCTCGAAATCAAGCGGATACATCTGCTCGATGGCTATGCTGCCGATAGGGACGGAAGGAGTCTGCGCCAATGCCACACCTAATTCCGAGCCGCTGGCGATGTACCTGTACCTGCCGTCCTCGTTCAGGAATTTGAGCATCGTCATCAGATGCGGATAGCTTTGAATCTCGTCAAGAAAGACAATCGTGTCGTCCCGATTGCCTAATCTGTTCCCGGCGATCGCACCCAATTGCAGGAAAAACTCCTCTACACTGCGGACAGACGCGAATATTCCGGAGCCTTCCTTGTCCGCTTTCAGGTTTATCTCCACATAATTCTTGAAAAGTTTGTTGCCGACGTGCCTTATCAGGTACGATTTGCCAATCTGCCTGGCGCCATTGACGAGCATTATCTTACGAGGTTCGTTCCGGAGAAAGTCTTCCAGATGGGCTGCGAATTTTCTATATAGCATGGCTTCTTTTTTATATTTTTTGCGAATTTACAATAAATCAATTGAATAACAAATAGTATCGGGAATTATTCCGAGTTTTGGATGGTTAAAATCGGGACTTTTTCCGACTATTTACTCTTATTTTCGGGAATTATTCCGAGTTTTGGATGGTTAAAATCGGGACTTTTTCCGAGGTGTTGATAACTTTTCGGGGAGAGCGGCTTTGCGGGGATAGGGTTTTTCGGTATCTTTGTATCGCTGCGATTCGCCTTTTGTCGGGAGACGTTTGTCCGGCGATGGGCGGGTTTGGCTTGGCGCTTGAAAAATGACTTGTCACCATGGCTTTTGTACACCTTCACGTCCACACGCAATATTCGATTCTTGACGGATTCTCCTCCATCTCGACCTTGTTCGACAGGGCCGAGGAGATGGGGATGCCGGCCCTGGCCATCACGGATCACGGCAACATGTACGGTGTCAAGGAGTTCTTCAAGTTCGCAGGCAAGCATGTGGACAAGGCTACCGGGCATTTCAAGGTCAAGCCGATCATCGGGTGCGAGGTCTATGTGACACGCCACTACGACCCTAAGATCAAGGACAGCGAGCATAGGTCATATTACCACCTCATCCTGCTGGCCAAAAACTTCGACGGGTACAAGAACCTGATGAAGATCGTGTCGCAGGGTCACATCGAAGGTCTCTATTACGGCAAGCCGAGGGTCTCCCACGAGATCATCGAGAAGTACCACGAGAATCTGATATGCTGTTCCGCCTGCCTTGCCGGCGAGATTCCCAAGAACATCGTCGCCGGAAAGATGGACGAGGCGAGAAAGGCGATAGAGTGGCACAAGAGGGTCTTCGGAGACGACTACTACCTTGAGGTGATGCTCCATAAGACGGAGGTCCCGGGGCTGTCGCTGGAGGTTTATGAGGAACAGAAGATCAGCAATGAGGGAATATTCCAGTTGGCTCAGGAGATGGGTGTCAAGGTGGTCGCCACGAATGACGTCCACTTCGTCAACAAGGAGGATGGCCCCGCGCACGACCATCTTATCTGTCTGAACACCGGTAAGAAGATCAACGAGGAGCCGCGCCTTCACTACACCCAGCAGGAGTACCTGAAGAGCGAGGAGGAGATGGCCGCTCTGTTCCCAGGCCATCCGGAAGTGCTGGAAAACACTCTGGAGATAGCTTCCAAGGTTGAGGAATATCAGATCGACCGCGACCATGTGCTTCCGAAGTATCAGATCGACCAGGCCTTCCTTGATGACCTGGACAACTATCTGAACATGTACAAGGATGTCATCGAGGTCGGAAAGTGCGACAAGAAGGGCAATTACCGTGGCGACGAGTTCTGCAAGTCGGTGGCCTATCTCTGCCACATCACCTACGAGGGAGCCAAAAGGCGTTACGGGGAGACTTTGACCGCCGAGCAGTCCGAGAGGATAGACTTCGAGCTCAAGACCATCTGCCGTATGGGCTTCCCGGACTACTTCCTGATTGTGCAGGACTACATCGCGGCTTCGAGGGCGAAGGGCAGCATGGTGGGGCCAGGCCGTGGTTCCGCAGCCGGATCCGTGGTGGCCTATTGCTTGGGAATCACCAACCTGGATCCGATCAAGTACCAGCTCCTGTTCGAGCGTTTCTTGAATCCGGACCGAATCTCGATGCCGGATATAGATGTCGATTTCGAGGATCTGTCCCTGGCGCATAAATATGTCGAGGACTCCTACGGCAAGGATCACGTCTCCCGGGTGATCACCTTCGGCACGATGCTCGCCAAGGGAGCCATCAAGGACGTGGCGCGAATCCATGACCTGTCGATCGATGAGTCCAACCGCCTGTCCGGAATGGTGCCTGACCGCCTCAGTGAAAAGGTGGAGAAGGAATATCTCTTCAATCCGGATCTGGATGATCTGAAGCCAGGATTCAAGGTGGTGGAAAAGGATGTCGAGGTTGATGATCCTGACAATCCGGGTCAGAAGAAAACGGTCAAGAAGACCTATCAGAGGGGCATGGAGGACACGGATGTCAAGATAACCCTCAAGAACTGCTATCGTCTTGTGCCTGAGTTCAAGGAAGAGTTGGAAAACGGAACAGAGCAGGTGAGGGAGGTTCTGAAATATGCCCGTCAGCTGGAGGGCTGCATCCGTCAGGTCGGAATGCACGCCTGCGCCACGATCATCGGACGAGGCAACCTGACCGACTATATTCCTATCTGCCTTTCGATGGACAAGGAGTCCGGACAGTACGTCTGGACTTCGCAGTACGACGGCCACTACATCGAGGAAGTCGGCATGCTGAAGATGGACTTCCTGGGACTCAACACCCTGTCAATAATCCACAAATGTCTGGACAACATTAAGTTGCGCTTTGGTACGGACATCGACATCGAGGCGATTCCGATTGACGATAAGCCGACTTACGAACTCTATGGACACGGCGACACGGACAGCGTCTTTCAGTTTGAATCCGAGGGCATGAAGACCTGGCTTCAGAGGTTGCATCCTGAGCGTTTCGAGGACCTCATCGCGATGAACGCCCTCTACCGTCCGGGCCCTATGGACTACATCCCGGATTTCGTGGACAGAAAACTGGGACTCAAGCCTATTGAATATGACCTCCCGGAGATGGAGGAGTTCCTTAAGGACACCTATGGTGTGACCGTCTACCAGGAGCAGGTGATGCTTCTTTCCCAGAAGCTGGCCGGCTTCACGAAGGGTCAGGCGGACAAGCTCCGCAAGGCGATGGGCAAGAAGCAGATAACGATTCTGAACGAGCTCAAGGACAAGTTCATGGAGGGCGGCAAGGCCAACGGTCATCCGGAGAAGATGCTGGACAAGATCTGGAAGGACTGGGAGAAATTCGCGCAGTATGCCTTCAACAAGTCCCACGCCACCTGCTATGCATGGGTCTCCTACCAGACCGGCTGGCTGAAATGCCACTATCCCGCCGAGTTCTTCGCGGCCAACCTCTCCTGCAACCTCTCCAACATGCCGGAGATCAAGAAGATTCTGTCCGACTGCAAGGCTCACAAGATCAAGGTGTTGAACCCGGATGTCAATGAGTCATATTCACACTTCACCGTGAACAAGGAAGGCAACATCCGTTTTGGCCTGAAGGGGATCAAGGGATTCGGTTCCAATGTGGCGGACGCGATCATCGCCGACAGGGCAGCCAACGGTACCTACGCCGATGTGTTTGATTTCATCGAAAGGCTTGGTAACTCGCTGGGCAGAAAGGCGATAGAGTGCCTTGTATATTCAGGAGGCTTCGATTCGTTCGGCATCCAGCGCAAACAGTTTTTCCTGCCGTGCCGCAGCGGGAACCTGTTCATTGACGAGCTTGCAAAATACGCCAACCTCTACAGCCAGGACGCGGCCAATTCTGCGGCGTCGCTTTTCGGCGAGGTTGAAGAAATGAAGCCTGTGCGTCCGGATATTCCTGAAATGGTCGGGACGGACGACGAGTTCGAGTGGCTCCAGAAGGAAAAGGAATATGTCGGGATGTATATCTCCTCACATCCTTTGGATAAGTATGCGTTTGAGATAGAGAGTTTTACCAACTGCGAACTGGCGGATTTGAATAAGAAAGTCGCGGAGTGTGAGGCTTCCAAGAAGAAGATGAAGGTTGCCGTTGCCGGTCTTGTCACCGAGTACAGCACCCTGACCACGAAGACCGGCAAGCCATATTCAAAGACGAAGCTGGAGGATTACAGTGGAGCCTACGAGCTGGCGCTGTTCGGACGTGACCACGAGGCTTTTATGAGCTATATGAAGCCGCACGAGAACCTTTACATCGAGGGTGACATCGAGGAGAAATATTTCATCAAGCCTGAAGAGCGCGCGCAAGGCAAGACTTCGCCTTACGCTTTCAGGGTCAAGAAGATAATGCTTCTGGGCAACGTGAACGAGACGATGCTGAACGCTTTCTCCATCAGCATCACCACGCCTATGCTGACCGAGAAATTCCGCAAGGATCTCGTGTCCTTGATCCAGGCCAATCGGGGCACCGTCCCTCTCAAGATGTTCCTCTACGATCCACAGACCAAGTACAACATCGAGTTCCACTCAACCAAGTTCAAGGTCGCTGTCACCACCGAACTCGTCTCCGCCCTGAAACTCCTCGGCGTCCAGTGCGCCCCTGTCAGAAAATAATGTCTATGGTCCCGTGCGCAGCCCTGGCCCTCCCGCTCACGAGACTGCCTCGGCAGTCCCTCCCGTGCGCAGCCCTGGCCTTCCCGCTCACGAGGCAGCCTCGGCAGTCCCTCCCGTGCGCAGCCCCTGCCCTCCTGCTCACGAGGCAGCCTCGGCAGTCCCTCCCGTGCGCAGACCTGGCCTTCCTGCTCACGAGGCAGCCTCGGCAGTCCCTCCCGTGCGCAGCCCCGGCCCTTCTGCTCACGAGGCAGCCTCGGCAGTCCCATCCCGTACGCAGACCTGGCCTTCCCGCTCACGAGACAGCCTCGGCAGTTCCTCCCGTGCGCAGACTAAGCCTTCCCGCTCACGAGGAGGATCAAAATAAGGCCTTCGTACGTGAGAGGGTCACTTTTGCGCACGGGAGGATTGTGGAACCCTTTTCTGTCGCCCGGAAGGATTGCGGGACACTCACGGGTTGCGTTATGGCCTTATTGTCACTTGCACGAGGAGTTCCGTTTGTGTTGGCAGACAGAAATCGGCGCTGATGAATTGGATTTCTGATCAGTATGGTTTATATTTCCTCTAAAAAAACTGTTCCTTTCTTATGGGACGGGCGTAAAAATCGCAGATTTTTATGTAAGTTTGTGAAAATCGAATGTTATGAAAGGTGATTCATTATTAGCGTTTGTCGCGGGGGCAGCCGCCGGGCTTACCCTTGGGCTGCTGTTCGCTCCTGAGAAGGGCGAGGAGACACGCAGGAAACTGAAGGAAACTGTCGGTGACGCCGCGGATTCCGCCAAGGCACGGGCAAGACTCGCCAGAATGGAACTCAACGACCTGAGGGCGGAACTTCAGGATCAGGCCGAGGATCTGAAGGAAGATGTCAGGATGAAGATTCTCGAGCGCTTGGAGAAACTCGAGAGCGCGATTCAGAAGGACATTGAATATGCCGAAAGGCCGTCGGAAAACGCTTGACGATGAGTGAGTTCACAAAACCGATTGAGGACCTTGGCAAGAACACTGCGGACTATGTCGAGGCAAGGATTGATGACCTCAAATTAAGAACCGCTAAGGGATTGTCATTGACGCTCGGCAAGTTGCTTTATATGTTGCTTGTCCTCTTTATCGTGTCCGTGATCTTGACGGCTTTGGCCATCGGAGGTGTTATGTGGATAGGTGAGTTGATAGGCAGTTATGCAGCCGGAGCCGGAATCGTGGCCGCGGTCTTCGCCGTGATTCTTGTGGTTGTCATTCTGCTTAGGAAGAGACTGTTCCGCAACACGTTCGTCCCGATGTTCATCAAACTTTTCTTTGACGAGGACAGATAAGCCATGAGATATTCAGAAATAAAGACGATGGACGAGTTGGAATCGGCTCAAAGAAATGTCCGTGAGCGACTTAACCGCCGGAAACTTGCGATGCGCGAGTCGCTTCTGGATGCCAGGGAGGCTTTCACCCCTTCCAATATGCTGTTCTCCGGCCTGAGGAACCTTTCGGCGTTCCTGCCGGTGGAGAAGCTGCTGCTTGCTGCCGTGCGGCTGCTCAAGCACAGGATATTCAAATGACAGTCAATCATATTCATTAATATAACCTATTCCGCGAATGAGCGTATTCAAAGATAGAATCGAGGCTGTTCGGGCGATGATGCGCTCGAAAGGTTGGGATGCCGTCATAGTGACGGGGAATGATCCGCACAACAGTGAATATTCAGCAGCCCGCTGGCATCAGGTGGCATGGCTTTCCGGCTACACTGGGGAGGGTGACCTTGTCATCACAGAGGATCGCGCCGGTCTTTGGACTGACACTCGTTATTTCATCCAGGCCTCTCAGCAGCTCCCGGCCGCGGGAGTTGAGTTGCATAAGACCCGTGTCCCTGGCCAAGTGCTTATTCCAGAGTGGCTTGCAGGTCATTTTGCGGACTGCGATGAGGTTCGCGTCGCTGTTGACGGGCTTTGCATGACAGTCTCTTCCGTGAAGGACATTCAGGAAGCTGTGGGCGGGAAGGCCCACTTCGTCAACGCTCAGGACATGCTTGAGGTTCTGTGGACGGATCGTCCGAAGATTCCTCAGACCCCGATCATTACTCTTGGACCTGAGCAGGTTGGCTGGTCAAGGGTGCAAAAGGTGCGTTGGATCCGCAAATGGCTGACTGACAAAGGGTACGATGCTATTCTTCTCACGGCTTTGGATGAGATTGCCTGGATGCTGAACGTCCGTGGGCAGGATGTCGCTTATAACCCTGTGGTGATGTCATATCTTCTTGTCACTCAGGATAATGTGCTTTGGTTCGCACGTAAGGGTGAGATTCCGGATGATGACGGAGAGACCGAGGACAGTTTCCACGAGCTCCTTGCTGACGGAGTGAATATTCAGGAATATTCAGATGTCGAGGCCGCGCTTTCAAATCTTGTGGACGGCAATTACATCAAGGCTTTGTTTGTTGATCCGGCGACGTTGAATTTCAGTTTGTTCAGTATTCTGAACTCTCGGTATGTCATCATGGGGACCTCGCCTGTCGGGCTTCGCAAGTCGGTCAAGAACGAAGTCGAGATCGCTGGGATGAGGGAGGCTCATCTTGAGGACGGTGTTGCTATGGAGCGCTTCCTCCATTGGCTGCAAACCTCCGTCGAGGCGGGAGATGCGGTCAATGAATATGAAGCCTCACGGAAACTGCACGAGTTCCGCAGTGAGATCGAGGGCTTCCGTGGGGAGAGTTTCGAGACGATTTCGGCTTACGGTCCGAACGCCGCTCTGCCTCACTATGTCACGCCGGAGGAGGGCTCCGCTGAGATCTATGCGGAAGGACTTTACCTGTGCGATTCCGGCGGGCAGTACCTGTTCGGTACCACTGACATCACCAGAACTGTTCCGCTTGGGCCTTGTTCCCAGTTGGAGAAAGAGGACTATACTTTGGTCTTGAAAGGGCATATAGCATTGGCAAAGGCTATTTTCCCTAAAGGGACGGCTGGTTGCCAGCTGGATGTCCTGGCCCGCGAACCGCTCTGGAGCGCAAAGCGCAATTTCGGCCACGGAACCGGCCACGGGGTCGGATTCTATCTGAATGTCCACGAGGGTCCGCAGGACATCCGTCAGAACTTCAATCGTCAGGCTTTGATTCCGGGAATGATCACAAGTGATGAGCCGGGAATATACCGGGAGGGCAGGTTCGGTATCCGTCACGAGAACCTGATCCTTTGCGTTGATGCCGGAGAGAACGATTTCGGCCACTGGCTGAGATTCGAGACGTTGACCCTCTGCCACTTCGACACGTCGATCCTTGTCAAAGACCTTCTCGACCGCTCAGAGATTGACTGGCTCAACGCCTACAACGAGCACGTTTACCGTACTCTTTCCCCACGTCTCACTCCAGAGGTCGCTTCTTGGCTTCGTCAGAAGACGCTGCCGATATAATGTGGTATCTCGTGGCACTTAAGTGCTTGAAAATGAATATAAAAAGCAATGTCCTGGTGCTGTCTTCTTCACCAGGACATCGCTCTTTTGCATGAAAATCAAATAGTTATCTGCCACGGCACATCACAGTACATCCGTGGGTTCAGCTGCTTCGCTGCTTCGACAAGCTCAGCAACCGCAGTATGGTGCCATTGAAATATGTACTATGTACGATGACTATGCACTATGCAGTATGATGTCATTGAAATATTAGGTTACCCTAATAAGTCCAGAGGGCCTCTGTTCTGAATTTTGGTAACGTGCAAAATTCAGGTTAGAGGCCCTCTTGACTATATTCCACCTTATATCTAATCGATTACTTGTTCAGTGTGTCTGCCGACTTGATGTACTTTGCAAGCTCGGCGTCGGAGACGTGGAAGTTCTGCATCTCGCCGGAGAGGTATTGATCGTAGGCGCTCATGTCCACGAAACCGTGGCCGGAAAGGTTGAAGAGAATGACTTTCTCCTCGCCGGATTCCTTGCACTTGAGTGCCTCGCCTATTGTCGCGGCGATGGCGTGGCAGGATTCCGGAGCAGGGATGATGCCCTCGGTCTGAGCGAAGAGAACTCCGGCCTTGAATGCGTCAAGCTGCTCGATGTCAACTGCTTCCATGTACCCGTCCTTCATCAGTTGGGACATTATCACGCCGGCTCCATGGTAGCGAAGTCCGCCTGCGTGGATGGTCGCCGGCTTGAAATCGTGACCGAGGGTGTACATCGGGAGGAGCGGAGTCATACCGGCCTCGTCACCGAAGTCATATTCAAACTTTCCTCTCGTTAGTTTCGGGCAGGAATATGGCTCCGCGGCGATGAACCGGGTCTTTTTGCCTTCTTGAATATTATGCCGCATGAACGGGTAGGCGATGCCGCTGAAGTTCGAGCCGCCACCGAAGCAGGCCACCACGATGTCAGGATATTCCCCGGCCATCTCCATCTGCTTTTCGGCTTCCAGTCCTATGACGGTCTGGTGCAGGCAGACATGGTTCAGGACGGATCCGAGGGTGTACTTGCAGTTAGGGGTACTTACCGCAAGCTCTATGGCCTCGGAAATCGCACATCCAAGGGATCCCTGATCGTTAGGATTTGCCGTGATGATGTCCTTTCCGGCCCTTGTGGACATTGACGGAGACGGAGTGATGGCCGCACCGAAAGTCTGCATGATCGACCTCCTGTAAGGCTTCTGCTGGAAGCTGACCTTGACCATATAGACGGCGCAGTCCAGACCGAACTTCTTTGCGGCGTAGGATAGCGCTCCGCCCCATTGTCCGGCTCCGGTTTCGGTGGTGATGTTGGTGATGCCCTGCTCCTTGGCATAGTAGGCCTGTGCCAGGGCAGAGTTCAGCTTGTGGGATCCGGCAGGAGAGACACTCTCATTCTTGAAATAGATGTGTGCCGGTGTGCCGAGCGCGGCCTCAAGGTCATAAGCCCTTACCAGAGGCGTGCATCTGTAGCCGGCGTACTGTTCACGGACCGGTTCAGGGATAGGAATCCACTCGTCTGTCGTGTTGAGCTCCTGGTCGGCGCACGCCTTGCAGAAGATAGGGTAGAGATCCTCGGCTTTCAAGGCCTCGTGAGTGGCTGGGTTGAGGATAGGCATTGGCTTGTTGGGCATGACTGCCTGCATGTTGAACCATGCTGTCGGGATGTCGCTCTCTGGGAGCAGGAACTTTTTCTGTCTCATTTCAGTTCGTTTTTAAAATGTTAACTATTATTTATAAATCAATTTGTCTGATTTTTGACGCTTTGGTCGCTGGGCATGTCGAAGCGTCGAAGCGGCTTATTTGTTGTCCTGTTTTTATATGGTCACTTCAACAGGCTCAGTGACCGGAAGTGGGGCTCAGAGGCCGGATTCTTGGTTCCACGACCGGGTGGCGTATAACAAATAAGGGCGACCGAACACGGTCGCCCTTGAATTTTCATTTTTAATCCTTGACTAAATCAAAGCGTTTGCCTGAAGGAATGCGTTGATGCCAACAGCCGCAAAGCCAAGGAAGATCAGCGTGGCGACCACGATGCCGATCACTTTCAGTCTCTTGAACCAGGTCTGGTTGTTCCAGCCAACTGTCTGGAACATGCTCCAGAAACCGTGGCAAAGGTGGAACCATACAGCCACGAACCAGACAAGGTACAATGCCAGCACCCACCATCGTCCGAAAGTGAGATTGAGAAGTTCGTAAGGGTTGCCCTCCTCGGCGCCGGTGAACATCGCAAGCTGCATTTTGGCCCAGAAGTGGGTAAGATGGAATGCAAGGATGCCGAGAATGATGATGCCAAGCACGAACATATTCTTTGCTGACCAGGAGTCGGCGGCAGCGACGCTTGAAGCCTCATAGCGCTTGTAGCCGCCACGAGCCTTGATGTTCTTCCAAGTAAGCCAGCATCCGTAGATGATGTGGATGATGAAACCAGCGGCAAGAACCGGAACCATGATGGTCACGATAGGCAGGGCCATGAAATCGCAGCCTTTCTGGAAAAGGCCGTCAAGCCCGTTGTAGTTGCCTGTGAAAGAGTCAATGACGGAGAACAGGTTAATCGTCACGTGAAGCAGCAGGAAGATTATAAGAAATGCTCCGCTGACTGCCTGAATGAACTTCCTTCCGATGGAATAGTGAAATGCGTTCGCCATTATCGTCTTAATTAGTTTCTTTGTTTGTAGCGGGAGTGGGGCATGATCCCACGACCTCCGGATTATGAATCCGACGCTCTAACCAGCTGAGCTACCCCGCCATTCCTGGCAAGAGCCATAAAAAACCGGCCAGAGCCGGACTATTAGTTGAGATAGAAGGATTCGAACCCTCACTGACAGAGCCAGAATCTGTAGTGCTACCATTACACCATATCTCAATGATGCGCTGCGTTTCTTCGCAACTGGACTGCAAAAATAGAACTTTATCCTGAATTGACAAAATTAATTCGACTTTTTTCTTCGAATTAGCAGGCAAAGTCCCAAAATCGTGAACAAAGCGTTGAAAAGAAGCAGCTCATAGCTGAATTTATACCCGCCGAACCACCTTTCGGAGTTGCTCTGCAGAATGAAGCAAAGCACCGGCGCGATGACGGCCACCAGCGGCACCCACTTGTCGTTGACCTTCCTTTTCGAGAATATCCCGAACGCGAACATTCCCAGAATCGGTCCGTAAGTATAGCTCGCAAGCTTGTAAACCGCGTCAATGGCCGATTTCGTGTTCAGCAGATAGAAGACAAAGATCACCACACCCATCAGGAACGCCATCAGCAGATGCACCTTCTTCCTGACAGAGGTCACCTGCTCCTCGCTCTTTCCCTTGGTGCCTATGATGTCCACCGTGAACGACGTGGTCAGCGCTGTCAGGGCCGAGCCTCCCGCCGCGAACGCGCACGACACAAGCCCGATCACGAACAGCACGCCCACAATCGCAGGCAGATAGCCACCTGTCGCAACGGCCGGGAACAGCGTGTCGCCAACCTCGGAGATGCCCTTCTGACCTGCGAATATGTACAAAAGCACCCCCAGGCAGAGGAACAGGAATATCACTGGAATCTGCAACAAACCGCTGGTAATGAGGTTCTTCTGCGAATCCTTGGCGTTGCGGCTGCTCAGCGTGCGCTGCATCATATCCTGGTCCAGACCAGTCATCGCGATCACGGTGAACACGCCCGCCAGGAACTGCTTCCAGAAATATTCAGGGTGGTTCACATCATCGAAGAAGAGCATCTTTGAATATGCACTCTCACGCACCGTCTGTACCATGCCGGAGAAACTCAGTCCCAAATCCTTGGCGATGAACACGATCGCCAGCACGATGGAGACAATCATGCAGACTGTCTTCAAAGTGTCCGTCCAGATCACGGATTTAACCCCGCCTCGGAACGTGTACAGCAGCACGATGCCTACTGAGATCACCACGTTCAGGATGAACGGCAGCCCCAGCGGCTCGAAGATCATCAGCTGGAGCGTCACACAGACGAGGAACAGCCTGACAGCCGCTCCCAGGATCTTGGAGATGAAGAAGAACCACGCCCCCGCCTTGTGCGAGGACACCCCGAACCGGTCGTCAAGATATTGGTAGATCGACACCATATTCATTTTGAAGAATATAGGTGTGAGGACGAAGGCGATGATGATGTAACCGACAAAGAATCCGAGCACCATCTGCATGTAGCCCATCGCCGTGCCTCCCACGCCGACCATTCCCGGCACGGAGACGTAGGTCACTCCTGACATGGGCGCACCGAGCATCGCGATCGCCACGATCCACCACGGAGCCTTGCGCCCTCCGTTGAAGAATCCCGCGTTGTCAGCGTTACGCGACGAGATCCAAGACACCGTGAACATCACGGCAAAGTACGCCAAAACTGTGATTATTACTGATAAAGGGCTCATATTGTGCTATCAATAGGGTATTATATGCAAAAGTAAGCTTTTGAAGGCAAATCACGATAACTTTATTTCATTATTCATTGAAATCAGTCATCATGATTGGATTATTCAAATTTTGAATATGAGAACTGTTGCCCAGACCTCACAGCCCTCCTTTCTGCCGACGAAGCCGAGACGCTCGGTGGTCGTGGCCTTTACCGAGATGTTGTCGATGTCTGTTCCAATCACTTCCGCGAGCTTGGAACGCATCGCGTCTATGTGCGGGCGCAGTTTCGGAGCCTGTAGAGCTATCGTGATGTCCGCGTTGCCGAGCTCATAGCCTTTGGCCCTTACCATCGACATCACTTCTTTCAGAAGCAGTTTGCTGTCAACGCCTTTCCATCTGTCGTCATTGTCCGGGAAATGAAGTCCTATGTCCCCGAGAGCGGCCGCACCGAGAAGAGCGTCGCACAGCGCGTGTATGGCCACATCCCCGTCGGAATGCGCCACGAATCCCGTCTCGCTCTCGATCCTGACTCCGCAGAGCCACATCGGCAGTCCCTCCTTGAGGGCGTGCACATCGTAGCCGTTGCCTATTCTTATATTGGAATATTCCATTATGCGGTTCTATTTACGCAAAAGTAAGCATTTTCTACATTTTGGACGGTTAATTTTCCTAAATTTGCGTCTTTAAGACTATATTCATTAATTTTTTGAAAAGAATCGCATAAACCACAGGATAATGAAAAGATTAGTTTCCATCGCGCTCCTGGCTTTGGCCGCCGTCCAGACTTTCGCCGGATCTTGGGTCAGAATCAACCAGATAGGCTATCTGCCAGAGGCCACCAAGGTGGCGGTCTTTATGAGTAATGAGGCTGTCCAGGTCAATGGTTTCGAGTTGGTTGATGCCTTTGCCGGTGAGGCCGTCTGGAGGTCTGACGCCGTGAGGCCGATGGGGGCGCTTGGGCAGATGAAGACAACCTGCCGCCTGGATTTCAGTACCTTGAAGACCGACGGTGCCTATTATATTAAGGTATTGTCATCAGGAGGCGAGACCCGCTCTGAGATATTCCCGATAAATCCTAAGGTTTATGACGGAGCGGCCGATTTTGTGCTGAACTATATGCGTCAGCAGCGTTGCGGTTGGAACCCTTTCTTCAAAGACAGTTGTCATCGCAAGGACGGAATCATCGTCGGGCATCCGGATCCTAAGAAAGACAGCACTTTCCTTGACGTGACCGGAGGTTGGCACGACGCTTCGGACTGCCTCCAGTACACAACCACCTCAGCCAACGCGATTTACCAGATGATGTTCGCCTATCAGAGCAATCCGGAGGCATTCTCGGACAATCATCTGGCTGACGGAACGCCGGGTCGGAACGGGATTCCTGACATCATAGATGAGATTTACTGGGGACTCAAATGGCTTGACAAGATGAACCCTGAGCCGGGTGAGATGTACAATCAGATCGCGGATGACCGTGACCATGTCGGAATGCGTGTCCCGAATGACGACCAGGCTGACTATGGTTGGGGAAAAGGCGAGTACAGGCCGGTGTGGTTCTGCTCCGGTGAGCCTCAGCAGAGAGGCAAGCGTGGGGACAAGAACAAGACGACCGGAGTGGCCAGCACCGCAGGAAAGTTCGCTTCGGACTTCGCCTTTGGCGCAGAGATCCTGAAGCCTTTCTATCCTGAGTTTGCGGAGAAGATAGGTGCCAAGGCGCAGGCCGCCTACGATGCCGGAGTAGCCAAGCCAGGTGTCTGCCAGACCGCCTCGGTGGTTTCCCCTTACATCTACGAGGAGGATAACTGGGTGGATGATATGGAGTTGGCCGCCTACGAGATGTTCCGCCGCACCGGCGACAAGAAGTACAGAACCGAGGCCATTGAATATGCCCGCCGCGAGCCGGTGACCCCTTGGATGGGAGCCGACAGCGCCCGCCACTACCAGTGGTATCCTTTCATGAATATGGGACATTACCGCATCGCGAGGAATTTCGGCGGCAAGGTGTCGGCGGAATTCATAAGGAACATCCGTTCGGGCATCCAGCGTGTCTATGAGCGCGGCAAGGATCATCCGTTTATGTTCGGCATTCCGGGAATATGGTGCTCGAACAATCTGACCTCGGCGATGCTGACCCAGTGCATCCTTTACCGTGAACTGACCGGTGACACGACCTATCAGGAGATGGAAGGTTCTTTGCGTGACTGGCTTCTGGGGTGCAATCCGTGGGGTGTGAGCATGATCGTTGAGCTTCCGAAAGGTGGAATATTCCCGACCCAGCCTCATTCTTTCATCATCAACTACAAGATGGGCAACACCACCGGTGGTCTGGTTGACGGTCCTGTCTATGCGACGATATTCGGAAGTCTTCTGGGCATCCGTACCGATGGTGGAGTCAACTACGAGGAGTTCCAGCCGGGCGATTTGGTTTACCACGACAGCACTCACGACTATTCCACCAACGAGCCGACAATGGATGGCACGGCCTCGTTGACATTTCCGTTGTCTTACTATCAGCGTGAGGGAAGGGTTTGTTCGGAGGAGGCGCGCGGCGGCATTGGACCTTGCCGTCCTGTTGCTACGCAACCCTATCCGGGCGAAAGGACGGCAAAATCCAATGCTGCCGCGCTTTCCGCTGACGGAGCCGCTGAATTAACTGACGCTTCTGCCGGCAAAGTAGCAAATGCAAGTGATGGCTCTGCAACTGAAGATGCTGTTGTAAATACAGGTTCTTTTGGTGATAACTCCAAAATGAAGGAGAATATTTCCACCAAAGGCATAGTGAATGAAAATCTCGGCTCTTCGGGCGAAGGCGTCGGTGGCAATGGATGCCGCGGGCAATTCACCCGGATAGGGTCGCGAAGCGATAGGCCCGCGGTGTCTATTGCCACCGACGCCCCCACCAATAATACCCAACCCGACAATAACATCTACCAAGACGGCGGAATAATCAGAACCGACCCGTCAGTCAAGCACATAGACTTTGTGTTCACCGCCGCCGACAAGGCCGACGGAGCGGAAAGAATCATCTCCACATTGAGAAAATACAACATCAAAGGAGGATTCTTCTTCACCGGAGAGTTCTTCGAGATGTACCCCGATGTTGTCAGAAGACTTGTCGCCGAAGGACACTACGTCGGAAGCCACTCCTACGGCCACCTGCTCTACGCCCCTTGGGGCAACCGTGACTCACTTCTGGTGACAAGGCAAGAGTTCAACGAGGATATATTCAAGAGCTACAAAGTGTTGCGGGAGTTCGGCATCACGAATGCACCGTATTTCATCCCGCCGTACGAGCACTACAATGCGACAATCTCCTCCTGGGCCAGACAGCTTGGATTGCAGGTCATCAACTACACCCCCGGAACCCTCACCAACGGCGACTACACCACCCCCGAAATGAAGCGTTATTTTAGCAGCAAGGAGATTCTCGGCAGGATTTGGGAATATGAAAGGACGGATCCCAATGGTCTGAACGGCCACATCATGCTGATCCATTTCGGAACGGATCCGGCCCGGACTGACAAGTTCTACGACAAACTGCCTGGGCTGATCAGGGAGTTGCGTCGTAAAGGATATTCATTCACACCATTGAAAGACAATGATCAAGCACATTTATAAGATTGAAGGAAAGTTCGAGTTTGAGTCCGGCGGAAGCATTGACAATCTGGAGGTTGCCTACCACACATCGCCGTTTGGATATTCGCCGGACAAGAAAGTGATCTGGCTATGCCACGCCCTCACCGCGGATTCTGATCCGGAGGGAAGTTGGTGGCCAGCTCTGGTAGGTCCCGGCAGACTGATCGACACCGAGAAATATTTCGTCATCTGCGCCAACGTCCTTGGTTCGGCCTGCGGTTCGTCAAGCCCGGCGTCAGCCAATCCGAAAACCGGCAAACCCTACTATTTCGATTTCCCCAGAGTGACCGTGCGTGACACCGTCCGCGCCTTCGATCTTCTGCGCCAACATCTTGGAATAGAGAAAATTGATATGCTGATCGGAACATCGATGGGCGGATTCATGTCCTTTGAGTGGGCCGTGATGCGTCCCGGCATATTCGGAAAGATATTCTTCATCGCCACCGGTGCCCGCGTGACCCCTTGGCTCGCCGGATTCAACGCCGCCAGCCGCATGGCTCTTCTGGCTGATCCGACCTTTAAGGAGCACCGTGACCTGAATGGCGGCATGGAGGGTCTCAAGGCTGCCCGCGCGATCGCCCTGCTGACATATCGCTGTGAGGAGGGCCTCTTCAAGCAGAACGAGGACAGTGACGACACCATCTTCGCCGGCAAGGTCGGCTCATATTACCGTCACCAGACCTCCAAGTTCGTCAAGGATTGGGACGCATATTCCTACCTCTATGTCTGTGACGAGGTTGACAGCAACAACGTGGGACGTGGCCGGGGAGGTGTCGCCGCCGCTCTGTCCCAAATCAAGACGGACTGCACCTTCATCTGTATGTCTTCCGATGAGCTTTTCCCGCCCGAGGATATGCGTCCCCTTTCGGAACTCATCCCTGGCTCCCGCTACCAACAGATCGAGACCCCCTACGGCCACGACGGTTTCCTCATCGAAACCTCCGCCATCGCCAAGATCCTCGCCCCGGCTATGCCGTAACTTCGATGTCTATCCTGGAGGAGCGATTACCTTAAATAACGCTCTCGGATCCAAATATCAAGAAACAGGTCATAAACTTGATAGACCCCTGTTTCTTTGACCCTGTCGCAAAAGTATTTGGCACCGTCATAACCGGTAGTGATGAATGGATTTATCATATTCACAATGTCTTATGATACCAATATGACATTTTATCATTTTATGATAAAATTTGTACGCAGTGGAAAATAGGGGGATTCTCCCGTTTGTGTTGGGGATTCTTATCGCTGTTGTGCGGAAGCCTGGCAAGGTAAGGGCGTGTGAAGAAAAGCGGTGTGTGGTGGCGAACGTTAAGGTGGCGGTGGTATGTGGTGGGGCTGGCTCGTGGCATTTAACTGATTGATATTTAGGCTTATGATGTTGTTCCTGGTGTTGCTTCAACCAGTAGGCAAGTGCTTTTGTCCTTGATTACCAGTCATTTATCTGCCACGCCCTCATTCTCAATGGGTGATGTCTAACTTCTTGAATATCAGTTAAAAGCCGCCTCGCCTTTAGTCGAATCAACCTAAAGGCGCTCATTTAATGCATTGAATATCATTGCCTAACCCTCCACGCGTTTCTCGTATCTTTGCCACGGAGCCGCCCCATAGGTGTTGTCATCTGCGAAAATATTACTATATGAAATTATTTCACACATTTATCCAGCAAGCGGCTTATGACGTCTTGGTTGAAAATAGAAAGGCGGCTTTGCGGCGTAGCGGGGGCATGATTCTTCATGGTGAAGAGGGATGGATGACAGCCGAGGCGATTGCCGAGGCGATAAATAAAGATCCAGATTATGGATGGCATTATCATCCTTTGACGGCTGATCAAGTCAGTGAAGCCTTGATGGATGTCGTAAGGACAGACAAGCGTTTTGCGTGGTTCCGATCATTTTACCCAGAGCAGATAAAATTTGGGGCATACTGTGATGATTGACAAGAGTCGACACGTATGTCTGAATGATTTTAATGTGCTGTAAATTCGACAAGACACCGCCGATTCTCCGAAACGAGGGATGGCGGTGCCTTGGTGATGTCAAGAGTCTAAATTTCTCAGTGATTTTTCGGGGAGGGGCGCTTGGGCAACGTTTTCGGGCTGAAATGTCTCTCAAGAGTGTTGCGGAACACTCTTGGGGAACGAAAATGACCCAATGCGTTGCCTGAGGGATCTTGAGTTCATAAAGGCCAATGGCGATGCCTTCAAGTGGTGGCCGGACTTGAGGGGTGTCACTATCAGTTATGTCCACGAATCAGAAGCGGGATGACTTGTGGTTTTCTAATACAATGCGCACTGAAATCTGGATCAACTTGTTCGGATTACCGAGGCGGGTTGTCGGGTTGAGCGCCTTGCAGGGAGCTCTGAGCGTAGATTGTATTCCTCATGGAGTGGTATCTTCGGGGGTATCATCAAGAAATTTCTGTTTTTTATGAGTTGCATGTGTTTCTTTTCGTTTTTTACGTTTACAATTCCGATATTGCGGGCGGGTTCCGTAAGGGATCCAGTGACCAAATAACATTCATCATCACCACTTCAACTATGGAGACTGCAGAGAGAAACAGTGCCGTCAGGCGGAATACCGATGACCAAACTACCATTAACCAAGGGGCCATATTCCTGAAAGTCGCTGATTGAAAGGCTGATGAATATGACAGTCCGGTTGCGGCATGGTGCCGGATATTCAGAAATTTCGCTATGTTTGCGAAGTCGAGGTCGGAGAAAGACGCTGAGTTTGTGAGGTTGGAACGGGCGATGC
>OHBM01000915.1_pt1 | contig 23010 bp, 29 predicted proteins | sample 1577251 | NCBI WGS metagenome assembly OHBM01 (sample SAMEA3541557, study PRJEB24748) | human gut metagenome | biome: human gut; feature: human-associated habitat; material: faeces | place: China | collected 2012 | reverse complement strand
CCGCCGCGCAGGCCGATATCGGGGTCCGTGCGGCTCCCGGCAAAGGGCTGGCCATAGGGCACGGTCAGGCCCCAGGTGACGCCGCGCTGTTCGCTGGCGGTCATGTCGCGGTAATGGAAGGCCATGCTCGTGCCCCAGACACGCTCGGGGACAGGCGTCTTGCCCTTGACCTGCCGGGTGACGCGGGCCTTGCCGATGTAGAGCTGCTCCAGCTCGAAGTAGCTGCAGAACTCGGCCGTGGTCAGCTTCTTGCCCACCAGCTCGCCCTTGATGGCCTTGATGAGCAGCGGGTTACGGGAAAGTCTGTCCCAGACCTTCTGGCTCATGACGCCGATGTTGGGCCGCATGAAGGGCTTTTCCAGCATCTCGGCAATGGTCGCTTCCGCGTCCACTTCGGCGTTGTCGATGCCCTGACCGCCGGACAGCTCCTTCACGCAAGCCGCGGCATAGTTGTTTTTGTCCTGCACGAGGCGCGCCACGCGCAGTTCGCGGTCCAGTTTGACCAGGGAGAGCAGATACTCCGTGGATTCACCGGCAATGTCCCGGCCGTCCTTGCGGCCCTGGTCGATGTCATCCTGCGGGATGGGGTCTTCCAGGCCGTAGTCTTCGATGGCTGCCGTGGCCAGGCTGCTGGACAGGCTGACCTCATTGGGGCGGCCCTTGCGTCCCACGCGGCTGTCGGGCGCGGCAAAGGATTCCAGACCGTAGATGTTGTACTGGAACTCTTTTTTGCCGATGGCCTTGACCCTGGGCATGACATGATCCGCCACATAGTCCGAGGGCTGGTTCATGTAGGCCAGGGCAATGGCCGTCAGTTGCGGATTGGTGGCAAAGGGTGTGGTCGTTGCCATGATGCTCTCTCCTTATTACGCGCCTGCCGTGGCCAGAAAGCCGGGCGCGAACTGGTAGTCGATGATTTCTCCGGCATCGGTGGCGGCTTTGCAGGCAAAGCCGATGATGCGGTCCCCGGCAGCCGTGGCCTTGACGGCGCGGCCCTGGGCATCACTGGTCAGGGGATCACCCGCGGCCACCGCCGCGCCAGCCTCAACTTCCGGCTGATCGCTCATGGCCACATCGGCCCCACCGTTGGGCTGCTTGCCCAGCTCGTCGGCCGTGCCGACAAGCGCCTCCGTGGCGGCCGTGGCCTGTTTGTAGCCGCCACTGCCGTCGTGGGCCACGATGCGGAAAGGGGCCAGCTCGCCGCTGACGGGAACATTGACGTAAAGATCGGTCCTGGGCATGGCGGCCTCCTATTTGCTGACGTGGGCCACGGCGTCGGTGATGCTTACCGTGACGCCCTTGGTGCGCATCTCCTCGCAATAGGCAAGGGCGCGCTGGGCAATGTCATTGGACGAGGTATCCGGGGCTTCTTCGCCGCCGGGCGCGGCTTCGCTGAAATCCACCTGTTTGGGCAGGCGTTCCAGGAAGGCGGCCATGAAGGCGGCCGGGCTCATGCTGGTGGTCTTGCCGCCGTTTTCGGCGAAGTCGAAGGTCCCTTCTTCGTCCAGGCCGGCCATGAAGTCCGCAAGGCCCACGCTCTGGGCGGGCGTCAGGCGGCCGTCGGCCAGGGCCTTGTCCACCAGACGGCTGGCGCGCTCCTTGCGGGCGATGCCGGTCAGATAGGCCACCTTGCGTTCCAGCTCGTCGGCACGGGCCTTGGTCTCGGCGAAGTCGATGTTTTCCGCCGGGGGCGTTTCCTGTTTCTGCATGCTCTTCTCCTTGGGAGGGGTGCGGTAGCCGTTGCCCGCACCAGCGGGCTTACGGATAGCGACAGCGTTCTCGTGGGCTGTCCTGCCGCGTAACAAGTTGCTGTCTTCATCCGTGGCTTCCTGCGTCGCAACGGCTGAAGCAAGGTTTTCCGCAAAAGCGGGAATCTCGGCCGCCTGGGCCGCGGATGCCGCGGCCATCTCCTGAAGGCCGCTCACGGCATACGAGGGGATGGCCCTGTCCGCCATCTCCGTGCCGTCCTTTTCCACGACGTATTCACGCAGGCCCCGGAACAGATCGGCCAGCCAGCGCAACAGGCCCGGCGATTCCGCAAAGTCGAAGCTGACGCAGCCCTCTTCCGTGTCGCCTTCAGCAAAGTTCACCGGCACCGGGGCAAGGCCCTTCACCGCCGGGGGCTGGGCGCCCAGAAAACCCACATGGCGCAGGTAGTAGACGCCGGGAACGGGATTGTGGGGGCTGTCGGGCGTGTAAAAGCTGGCCGAGACTTTTTTGAAGCGCCCGGCCCGCACCATCTCCGCGAACGCCGGGTCCAGCTGGCGGGGCGTGGCAAAAAGGCCGCCCTCATCCGCCGTAAGACCGCCTACCCATCCCCAGGCCGGAGCGTCGGCCCGGGGATGCCCGATGACCAGCGGCGCTTCGTGCCGGGTCGGGTCGTAGGCTTTGGCCGTGGCGATCAGGTCGCCCTCGCCAAAGTCGATGGTTGCCCCCTGCATGGACGTATGTCGGCCGGGGCGAAAAATATGGATGGCATGGTTGTTGTCCTGCATGCTGTCCTCCTTTGGACATCATGCACAGGATGCCGGGGAAAATCTGGTGAGGATTCTCACAAAAAATACAAAGCCCCGGCACAGGGCCGGGGCTTTGAAGGAAAGCAAGGATAAGGGGCGGTCGATTAGGGTAAGTATTATTCTACCACGGAATTTAGGATAGCATCCAGGTTTGTCCTGGCATCATAAATATCCTCTTCCAGAAAATGTACATCAAGGGGCGAGGGCAGCTTGGTGCGGCTTTTTGCGTAGGCCCGGGCCAATTGCTCAAGAGTATCAAACCCACCTTCCCTAAAAGGGGGAAGTTTGGCTTTTGCAAAGCGCTGCCGTTCCGATTCTACTTTAGCTTTCCATGCACGCGCTTCCGGGCTTTTCATCCCTTGGCTGGCAAAGGACTTCATCTTTTTCATGCTGCGTAATTCTAGATAGAGGTCACGAATAGATTTTTGATAGGGACCAAAATCAGGCCATTTGTCTCCATAAATGGGCGCTACAGCGCTGGTAGGAACAATATGGACATGGGCGCCAATTTTGTTCAGATCAGGAGAAAGCGCGTCGGCCATTTTTTTCAGCATAGAATTGTATGCATCGCCATCCACCTTTTCGGGAGGCAGGAGCACGAAGGCATCAGGCAAGGTCCCGTCCCACCCCTGAGCGGCATACGTCGGAGCTGCCAGACAGCACAAAACCAACAGGCTTGCAAAAACGTTTTTCATACATCCTCCTTTCCATTGACGGGTAGCATATGCCCGGTACAGCGTAAAGGCTGCCAAGCTCCTTTAGACGGGTGTTTATAAACGCCTGTAAACGGGGCAGACGGGACGAAAGCCCGTCAGGGCAGGCAAGTGCTCAGGCGGGGACCAAAACGCGGCAGAAGGCAAATTTGACGTTTTGGGCAAAACACGTATGATGACGCTATCGAAGGCGCGGTTCGGGGACGATCCATCATGCCGTGCCGGGTTCCTGCGCCATCGTCGGCGAGTGTGGACGCAAGGCCCTTCCGTGTGGAGGGCCTTTTTTAACGCCCATAGACAAGGATGCCGCGCCGCATTTTCTGCAGTTCCCGTGCCTTGGAGCTGCGGATCAAGGTCACATCCCCCAGCTCTCCCTTGCGCCACTCGGCGATGAACCACACATACAAGCTTTTGGGCATGGCGAAGGCCTTGATATAGCGCCGACGCAGCTCCACACGCCCGGTCAGTCTGTCCTGGTAGGGCATGAGCCATATCTCGAAGGGCTCTTCTATGATCTCCGGCAACAGGGGAATGGCGGGCGCTCGATCCGGTTTGAGGTGTTCGCCCAAGGTCGCGGCCGTGATGCCGACACTCAGACCATCCGGGCCGGTGAACGTATTTGCCGGTCCTCCAAGCATCTTCCTGACCGCGTCCATGACTTCCCCGCGTCTGTCCGCTTCAGGACCAAGCCCGGCCCTTGGCGTATCCTGCGGCACAGAAACAGGACGCTTGTAGGTCGTGAAATCCCGGCTGGAGGCGATGGGCTCCCATGCCGCTTTTTCCGGCCCGGTACTTACCCGCTCCGCCTTGCCTACATTGTAGGCCCAGTCTTCCGGCACATCTCCGGGAAAGGTCTCCACGTTCTCGCTGACCTGCCAGCCTTCGGCCTCCATACGGGCGTTGCTCACGTTCTGCACCGTACATTTGCAGCCCCAGCCGTTGGGCGGAAAGTGGGCGTCCCAGAAGGGGTCCTCGATGGGCAGGATGACGCCGTGCCAGACGGCGTGCTCCGGGCGCTTGGTAGGACGCTGCACCTGCACATAGCGCAGGTACGGGTGCATCTCGCGATCTTCCCACATGCGCTTCCAGTGTCCGGCCATATTGGCTGTGCGCATGTTGGTATTGAAGATGACCGCGCTGCGCCAGCCCGGCTCGCCCCGGTACTGCCAGCCGTGGGCTTTGACCATGCGGTCAAAGTCGTCACGGAAGGCCGCAAGCGTGGTCCCCTGTTTCATGGCCAGCAGCAGGCTTTGCTGAAAATCGGCCAGCAGGGCATCATTGGCGGCCCCGGCCACCATGAAAGCCTTGGCGTGCATCTGCGCGGGCAGGTCCCGGTAGGTCGTGACCGGCACGCGCACCTTGCGCTGGAAATGAGCGATGGCATCCTCGAAGGGACCACCGCCGAAACGCACCTCACTTTCCGGCATCGCTGTCCTCCTCACCGGCCAGGCCCGCCAGGTGGGCCGTGGTCATGGCGCCGTAGAGGATCTGGGCAAGATCATCCACGCCGGACAATTTGTTCAGGGCAAGCATGCGTTCCGCGAAGGAGGCCAGGTCCTCGCCTTCAGCCACGGCCTTGTCCAGTTCCGTGCGGATGGCATCGATCATGAAGGTTTGCGGGGCATCGGCCAGCGTCATGGCCTGCCGGGCCAGCGTATCGCTGTAGGGCTCGGCGGGGGCATGGCCTTCCGTGCCGGCTTCGGCGAACTCCGCCCCGGATGCGCTTGCCCCGTCGCGCCTGCGCTGCCAGGCGTCACCGTAGCGGCGGGCGATCTCGTCGTCGGTCAGTTCCAGGCCCAGGGCCGCCGTATCCTTGTCGCGCTGGGCATCGGCCCTGATCCTAGTCGGGTCTTCCACCCGGCGCCAGACCTGGGGCGGCCGCGCACCGGGAAAGTTCCACTCCGTCAGCCAGGCTACCGGGCCGGCATTGAAGGACTGACAGAGCATATCCGCATCCGCCTTGACCACGCTGGTGCCGATGCCGCTGTGGACTTCGGCCGTACCGCTGTACTGGCCGATGCGCGAGGTGCCGGTCTGGGAAAGGATGATCTTGGCGATGGCATCGTCCCAATAGGCCAGAAAGTCCTTGAAGTCTCCGCTGCCCCGGCTGGTGGATTCCACCAGGGAAACGTCGAAGCCCTCGGGCAGGGCCACGGCCCCTTCGCTGCGCAGAGACAGGGCTGCGGCCAGGGCGTCCTTTTTGCGCTTTTCGTTCTCGGCGTCCGATTCGTCCGAAGGATAGACGGCCTTGGTGGTGGGCACCCCGAAGCGGTCCAGGTAGGCGGCCCAAAAGCGGGCGCCGTTGCGCTTGAGGTACACGGGCCACCACAGCTGGTGCCCAAGGCCCATGCCGTAGGGGTTATCGTCGTCTTCCGCGCCCCAGGTCACCAGCCAGAATTTGCGCGGCGGCATGGCAAGCCAGCGGCTCTCCACCAGCAGCTTCAGCTGCCTGTCCTTGGCGAAGCCGAAACGCCAGGGCGCGCGCACGCGGATGTCCTGTAAGGTGATGCGGCTGCCATCCCGTCCCCACAGGCATTCGGCCACACCGTAGCCGTACAGCAGGGAACCGTGCATTTTGCGGCAGGCCGCGTCAAAGTTGAAGCCCGCCAGCTGCTCGCGCAAAAAGTCCGCGGCCGCCACGTCCGCAGGCGCATCGCCGCCGGGGATAACCTCCCATTCCGCTTCCACCAGCTTGTCCTGCCGTTGCTGCATGAGGGCGGCCACCTGGTCATCACGGCGCAGCATGCCGTATTCGCGCAGATCGCCGCCCAGGGAGGCCAGCACGCTGTCCGGCGCGGGCACTACTTCGGCCACGAAGTTGGCAAGATCAAGGATGCCGTCGGAACGGACCTGCATGTCCGCCCGGGCAGGCAGGGCGTTGGGGTTGGCAAGGATGTCGGGCATCAGAACATTCTCCTGTAAGGCATGAAGGCGGCGTCGGGATCAGTGAAGCGCCCAAGGCCCCCACGGGCCGGGCCGGAGGGCACGGCATGATCCGGCAGGACGACGGCAGGCCCCGTAGCCGCGTTGACAGCCAGAAAGCAGGCCCAGGCGCGGTCCGCATGGCCCCCGCTGTCGGAGTCGGCCACAAAGCGGGGCGCTCCCGTAGGGCTGGCCACCTTTTGTAATTTGTGCAGGTCGCTACGCAGGGCCTCGTCCCCTTGCGGGATGCGCAGGCGTCTGTCCTCAAAGGCCTGCTTGCCCACCGTGGCCAGGGCCAGCTTGCTGGACGATGTGAACAGAACCCCTTCCACACGACCGCTGCCGTGACGGCGGCGGGCGTCTTCCACGGGCTTTTCGCCCATGCCGGTCTGGTCCATGCAGCAACGCAGCACCCGGTACCGCAGGAACACATCGTCCAGCAGGCCGTCCTGCTCGGCAAAGCTGGCTCCGCGCCGGGTGATGATCTCCCGCGTCCACAAGACGTCGCCCACTTCCTCCAGCACCCAGATGACAAAAAGGTCGTGCCGGCGGCCGATATCCACGCCCACATAGCAGGGGCCGCCCGCGTAGTTCTGCGCAATACCCGCTCGCTCATGCTCCACGGCATTGATGAGGTCATACGACAGCCAAGCGCTGGCCTCGTCCAGCCATTGCAGCTCGTATTCCTGCGCCCAGGCGTCGGGATCGTTCAGGGCGGCCCGCAGGGCCTCCACGTCACGCGGCAGGCCATCAGCCACAGCCTGATAGATATCCACCACATGCTTGGACCAGCCCGCCGTCTCAGCGGATGTCATGAGGTCGTAGAACTTGTTGCCTTTGCCGTTGGGCGTGGAGACCACGCGCAGTTTCAGGCCGTTACGGGAGACCACGGGAAAGAGGGCCGCCCAGATCTTGCGGCTGTCGGCATGGAAGGCGAACTCGTCCAGAAAGACATTGGCGCTGAAGCCTCGGGCCGTGTCGGGGTTGGCAGGCAGCGCGGTCACACGGGAGCCGTGGGCCATGACCACCTCCAGGGACTTGCAGGAGGTGGCGTCCGCCAGGTGAAAGTCCGACTCCAGGCTCTCGAAGGCGGCCCCGTAGGCCCGCAGATGTACTTTGAGGCCTTCCTCCATGGCTTCGCGGGCCTGCCGTTCCCCGCGCGAGAGGATGACCCAGCGCACACGGCGTTTTTCCACTTCGGCCTTGATCATATCCTCGGCGATCTCCAGCGTGCTGGTGTAGGTCTTGCCCGTCTGGCGCGAGAACATGCCGATCTTGAAGCGGCTCTGGTCGTCTATCCAGCGGCGCTGGTAGGGATAGAGGATGGCACGGGCCTCAGCGGCGGAACCCATGGACGACACGGTCGGCCACCTCCTTCTTTTTGGCATCGTTGAAGCGTTCCAGACGGCCCACCAGGTAACCGGTGATGCGGCGTATCCTTTCAAAGGGCACGCCCTGGCCCACCATGCGCGTTTCGTGCGTGTCCGGAGCGTTGCCGGTCTTGTCCATCAGGCTTCCCCCCTGTAGACGGCCTGGATGCGGGCAAAGACTTCCGCCGGGCTGGCAGCGGCCGGGCTTTCTTTGGCGGCTTTTTCCACGGCCTTGCGCATGGCTTCTTCGGCCTCGCGGCGGGCCTCCTCGCGCAGTTTCAGGTCGTAATCCTGGGTGGCACGGGCGGCCTGCGCGCGTTCCTTGACGGTACGGGCCAGGGCACGCAGCTCGTCCACCTCGATCTCGGCATCCGGGTCATCCATGCGGCGCAACAGGTAGTCGCTGGTGAGGGTGGTCAGCATCTCGATGAGGGCCGCGCCGCTCTTGCCGGTGGCGGCCTGAGCGCCCATACGCTCCATGACGGCCTCGGCCATGGCGCGGGACTCGCGCAGACGGGCCGCCACCTTGTCCACCTGCTGCTTGTAGCGGCCCAGGCCGGAGCGGGATACGTCCGCCCCCAGGGCCTTCAGGTGGGCGGTGATCTCTTCCAGGGTATGGCCCGCGTCCAGCATGGCGTGGAGCTGTTCGCGCAGCTCCGGGGGCAGGCGGCGGACCTTGCTCGTGCGGGGCATGGCCACTACCTCGGCAAGGGGCGGTCCACACCGGGATGCCCGGCGATGCCCTGGGCCACTTCCACCCCGCGCGGGGTGACGGTGAGCACCGTGACGCCCACATCCAGACGCTGGCGACGGGCAAGGCCCTGTTCGGCCAGCCAAAGGGCATCGGCCTCCACGGTATCGCGTGGCACCCCGTGGCCGATGGCCCGCAGGGCCGCCTGCAGGGTGCTGGTGTTCATGGCGTAGTCCTGCTCCTCACTCAGAAAGCGCAGGATGGCCAGACGGCGGTTCTTGCTGATGATGTCCTGCATATCGCTCATGGTTCAATCCTTCATGTGCCCGCGGAACAGCAGGTCCACCTGCCGCTCCACGCGTTCCATTATGCCGCGCAGGCCGCTGATCTCCTCGGCCAAGCGCTTTTGTTCGCCATCCATGCGTTCCAGACGCACTTCCAGATCATGCACCGAGCCTTGCGGCGGCATCTGGTCCACGCGCAGGTTCAGCTCGCGCACGGCCTGCTCGTGGGTGGTCAGCAGCTGGATGAAGCGTTCCCGTTCTTTCTTGTCCGCCTTGCGGTTGGCCTCGCAATCGTCACGGTTCATAAATTTTTTGTGCAGGCTCCAGACGATCCAGGCGATGAGCAGATTGACGATGATGGCCGCCAGCCAGCCGAAGGCCTTGGAAAGATCAATCAGGGTTTCCATGCGTCCCTCCGCTGTCTGTCTGGGCCTCCCAGCAGTCCAGGGCCGCCCGCAGACCGCTGATGTAACGGCGCATGACGGCATCCCGATGCAGCAATGCCTCCAGGTTGGCGTCCCCTTCCAGCGGGGCCGCCGGATCGAGCTGCGGCAGCAGGGGAACGGCCGGGGCCGGGCAATGTGCCGGGGCAAGGACCACGGGCGGCGGGGACGGCGCCTGGGCCGCACAGCTACAGAGGACGATTGAGATAACGGGCCACAGCCGCACGACGGGGATTTTCATGGAGGGTCTCCGTGGGATGGGGAGGGGCGGGCGGCAAGGCCAGGATGGCCTCGCGTTCCGCGGCATCGGCCTGGGCCGCGGCCTCCCGCTTCAGGCAGGCATCGGCAAGGGCCGTCTGGGCGTCCAGTCCTGTCTGCCGTTGTGCGGCCGTCAGACGCCAGGCGTCCCGCTCCCGGCTCACGGCTTCCAGCTGGGGCAGCAGCTCGGCTTCCCGGGCATCCATGCCCCGGGCCAGCCCGGCGGCAAAGGCCGCGGCCAGGACAAAGGCCAGCAGCAGCCATTCCAGGAGGCTGCCGGGCAGCAGTTTGAGAAGCCACATCATCGTGCCAGCTCCTGCAGGGCCGCCCGGTAGCGCTCCCGCTTTTCGCCCATGACGTTGCGCACATAGGCGCGGTTTATGCCGTAGGGGGACTTGTCCGCATAGGCCTTGCCCATGCCCTTGCGGGACTTGCGGCTGTGGGTCTCCACATGGCCGAACCAGCGTCCCTGGTCACAGCCCGCGACGCGGCCGCAGTAGGCCCTGTCCTGCAGGACGCCGCCCAGACCTCCGTTGTAGGCGGAAAGCATCATGGCGGCCCTGTCCTCGTCCGTGGCGCAGCCCTTGAGGGCGTTCCAGTTGGCGCGGTTCTTGATGACCAGCGCCCGCAGCTGGAGTCGCGGGTCGTAGCGGTCTTCCCAGCGCCAGTGCCTGAGGTCCTTGTGCAGCTTCTTCACGTCTTCAAAGTTGTTGAAGCGCACCCGGCCCTTGCTGTCGTAGGCAATGGTGATCTGCCCCAAGCCGAAACCGTACTCGCGGGACGTTTTCAGCTCGGTGCGCGGGTTCCAGCAGCGTTTGCCGCCAAGACCGTAGCACGTCTCCTGCTCCACCTGCCCGGCGTAGATGGCCGGGTCGTAGAAGTCAGGGGTGTAGGTCAGGTGCTCCTCATAGAGCATGGGCAGATAGAGCTGGGCCAGCAGGGGAAGGGCCAGCAACGCGGAACCGGCGGCCATCACTTCCCCCAGGCCATGATGCAGACCAGAAAGCCAATGATGAGCAGGGAACGCGCCAGCACCACCATGGCGCCGGCCACGTTGCCTTCATTGAGGGCCGAGGCCGCGTGCTCGGAAACGTCCAGGTAGGGCATGACGATCTTGGCCAGCATGATCGCGGCCCCGGCCATGCCGATGACATAGGCCAGGTATCCGGCCAGGCCAAGGGTGGCGGCAGGGTCCGTCACCAGGCCGATGACGGCGCACAGGGCCAGCAGGGACAGACCGCGAAAATCATAGAAAGGACGCAGGGTGGACAGCATACGCTGCCGGCGGGTGGATGTGGTGGGCATGACGCCTCCAGAGGTTAGGGTGGCGCCCGGCTTATGCGGGGCGATTGCCTTACCCTAGCGCGGCGCGGCCTAGAGGTGCATTGTGGAATTTCAGGAAAACGAGGACATGAAAAAGCCCGCCTGTGGGCGGGCCTGAAATCTTTAGGGCAATATACAAACAAGGGGAAAGACGCTTTTTGTTCTCTCGCCCCTATCCTCTCAGGATATGATCATAACGGCCTAAACCATAAAAATTATCCTTTGGGCACTCCATAGACCTTAACCCGCACTCCCCGCAACTCCACTTCCATAAGCGGAAGGCCCCTTCCGCGCCTCCCGCAGTTCGGCGACCTCTCGTTCCAGGTCACGGATGTGCATGTCCCGGCGCTCCAGATCCATGCGCAGGCGTTCAATCTCGACGCGGAGGTCGCCGTTTTGACGGAGCAAGTTGGAATTTTCCTGGCTCATCCGGAGAAGTTCCCTCTGCATTTCTAAAATGGGAAACGTGTTTCCCAAATCATTTTTTTGTGAATCAATAAAATCAATAGGTTGTCTTTTAGCCTGTTCTGAAACGGGAAACGTGTTTCCCATTTTAACTTTTTTCAGGGCACCACCAGCGCGGCTAATATCCGAAGGGTGCAATTCTATTTCTCCATCCCCATTTTTCACCCATCCAAAATCCACATTTTCACCCGCTGAAATAGCCAACAAAAAAGATTCCGGTGGAACCCTAAGTCCCTTTTCCCAGCGCTCAAGAGTGTTCCTATGTATCCCGTATTTATTTGAAAATTCCTCTCTTGATCGTTTCCCGCGTATAAACCTAATACGTTCACCCAATGTGGACATTTTATGCACCCACCTATTGACTTTTGCACCCATTGGGTGCAAATTGTTTTTAACAAAACGCCGTTAAACGCCTTCCCCCTCCCTACAGGAAAGGCGAGCACGGCACAAGAACAGGGGAAAGCGATGATCAGCCCCACGGGTAATATTTACTGCGATTTTTACGGCAGGGAGCAGGCGGAATGCGGGCCTGTGACGGCCAATAACGGAATGGGCGGGCGCTGCCATATCTGTGCGGATTGTGCGCTACGCAGCATCGCCTCCCGCCTTGGCAAGACGGAAAAAACGTTGCTTCAACATCCCCAATCTGAGGACTGCCCCTACAGGGAAGCCAGGAAATGCGAGGCGCACAATCATCCCTGCAACATATGCCTTTATGCAAAGTTTCTTGATTGAGGGAGGAGGGGCAAGCCCCTCCTAATAAAGCTGATCCTTACAGGCTAACCTTACCGAGAATCCTGATGGGGGACATGGTCAGTAGCTCAAGCGTGTTGGGAGACTCAGTGACCCAGTTTGTAGACCAGTATTTTTCTGCAGCACGGTGCCAATCCTCAAAGGATCTAGGTGGCATTTCAAAGTGTTTCCATGAGCCTTGAAAGCTTGGCATAGAGGGAGAGACAAGGTCTACATGGTAACAAAAATGAAGTTCCCTTCGGCTTTTAAATTCTTTTGCACTCTCTTCACCAATGCAGACATAAGCACAATCAAGTCTACTTGGATAACTGGGATATAAACGTAAACGAATGTTCTCCAGAAGAAGTTCCTTGACGACAATGGCATTGCAATTGTCCGGCATAGGATACTGACGTATGATGCGCCCCCAATTTCCGGGGGTAATGACGGATCCATTTTCAAGCGGCACAGGACAGTAGTGATACAGTTCCATATTTCCGGCTCCTTTTCCCGGAGCGGTTCCGGGGTTGGGAAGAGGTTTAGTAGGTGAGCATCAATCTTACCAGAGGAGCCGGAAACCTCAAAGCGGGCCGGAGCCCCACGAGGGCCTGAGCCCCGGCTACCGCGACCGTGTAGACCTCCGTTCACCTCGCGGAGCAGCGTGCAACGGCGAATACCGCAAGCCCATGCGGGACGCCCGCCCGGAGCGGCATAATCCGGGCTTTACCCACAAAGGAGATGAGCATGAAAAAGAAGAAGCTGCGCACACGCGCCGAGGCGCGGGAGTGGCTGCAAGCTCAGGGCCTCACCGCCGCCGCATGGGCGCGAGCCAACAATTTCCCCGTCCGCGTGGTCCAGGAGCTGTTGCGGGATCGCGCCAAGGGCAATTACGGCGTGGCGCACGACATCGCCGTGGCGCTCGGCATCAAGGAAGGCGAGCCGACGGACGAAAGGCGGACGGCATGAGCAGGGAGCGTGAGCTGGAAAAGTTCGTCAAGGAAGCGTTTGTCAACGGCTTTCTGGTCGGCAGTGAGAACGGAGCTGCCCGCGACGACATGAAAGAACGGCTGAATGCTGCCCGCTATGGAGCGAACAGATACTGGCAGATCAGCTTCGTCCCCATGTTCCGGGAATACAGGAAGCTGATGGATCAGTGCCTCAAGGAAGCCAAAAACAAAAAAGGCGGAACCCGCCAGTTCCGCCAAAACCAAAGTAGGTAAACGATATGAACAAGACAAGTATCACCCATCCCATGGAAGCGCAAGCCCTTATCTCCCCGGCACAGGACATCCTTGGAGTCTGCGCGGAGCTGGCCGCCTTTTCCGGGCATGTGACCACGGAGCAGTGGGATACGCTGCGCCGTGTCATTGCTACTCTGCGCGGTGTCGCGGACGAAATCGACGGGCTGGTGCGGCCCGATGTGGCGGAGTAGATCATGCGCCTGTGCAATCCTGATTCCCTCATCGAGTGGCGCAAGGTGGAACCGCCCCGGTTCAAGAAGGACTGGCCCGGCCGCCTTGTACAGGCGGTAAGCGTCCCGCATTACAACCCTGTGCCCCCGCATGCCGTCCCGGACATGGCCGTGTGCGAGATCACCCGGCGGGACAATTATCAGAGCACCGCGTTTGAGCTGACCTTGAGCTGGCACTGCCCCGCCTGCGGCCACGCCCATGAGCGCCGTGTACCGGAAAGCTGGATCGGCGAGGGCAAGCTCTGGTTTGTGGAAAACGTGGGCCTCGCCGACGCCACCTGGGCGCTGGATGACCACCCCGCCGTTCTGTGCGTCGTCACCTCCTACCATCATCCCGAGGCCCCCAAGCGGGCAGCCCGTGCGGATATCGCCAGCCAGTGCGCGGCGTGGTTCGCCCGTTCCGGCTGGCGGGTCATGTGCCCGGTGGGCATGCGGCACGCCGCCTGTTCGGCGGATCGCAGCCTGCCTACGGATTATCCTTTCTGGAAAGAGGCCTCTTTGCGGATGCTGGAAACATGCGATGCCCTCGTCGTGCTGCTGCTTGACGGGATGCGTGAAAGCGAGGGCGTGGCTGACGCCATAGCTCATGCCCGCAAGCTGGGCATCCCGCTCAATCAGGTGCGCATGGCGGCAAGCGATGACGCGCCCCAGCCGTTTGAGCTGGTAGCGCAGCCGAGGTGGTGGATATGAGACATCCGACGACCGACGCGGCCCCCGTCCGTGTCCTGAAGATCGTAGAGCTGCTTTTCCAGCGGGTGCTGGACGGCTTTTCCAACAAGGAGATCGCCGATGCCCTCGGATGCAGCCCCAGCACCATTTGCCGGGATCTTGCCATGCTGGAAAGTACCGGCTGGGTGCGACGGCTGGAGACGAACCGCTGGGCCATCACGGAGAAACCGGCGGCCCTCATGCAAGTGTACACCCTGTATATGGACGACCTTTCCCGTCAGCGTGACCAGTTCGCGGCCCGCGTGCAGGCCAAGGCCAGACAGTATCTTTAGGAGCCCGACATGAAAGATATGGATACCCCCGTCATCGCCGCCCCTACCCGTGGCCGCCGTCCTATTGACGGCCCGGCTCCCGCGACGCCGGACATCGTGAGTGACCAGACCACCCGCGCCTATGTGGACGAATTGCGGCAGGATACCGCCGTGATGCCCAAGGCGCAGCTTGCACAAAGCCTGCGCGTTGCTGAGGCGGCGGGCATGATTGCCGCCTTTCAGTACAACGAGACGGCCAACCGGGTGGCCATGCTCAAGCTGTTCGCCCAGATCCGCGACAGCAAGGCTTACAAGGGCGCCCGCGTCACCGACAGGGCCAGCGGCGAGACCGTGACCGTCAATACCTGGGAGGAGTTCTGCATCGCCTACGGCTATAGCAAGACAAAAATCCACGAAGACCTGCAAAATCTCGCCGCGTTCGGCGGGGACTTTATGGAGATGCAGGAGAAGCTCGGCCTCGGCTACCGTGACCTGCGCCTGTTGCGTAACGGTATCGCGGCCCTGCCGCCGGAAGAGCGACAGGCCATACTGGATGACGTGGCCGCAGCCGAAGGCCCGGAAGAGGTCAAGGAAAAGCTGGCCGACCTTCGGCTGGAGCTGGCCAAGGCCAAGGCGGACAGAAAAGAACTGGAAGCCGACATGCAGGCCAAGGAAAAGGTCAGCAAGGAAAAAAGCGAAAAGCTGGACGCCCTGGAAGAACAGGTGGCCCGGCTGACCAGCATGAGCCCTGACGACAGGGTCACGGCACGCAATGAGGCCAATGCGCAGGCACGTGCCGATGTGGACAGCGAGTGTCAGGCCGTGTTCGTGGCTGTCATGGGCCTTGCTTCCCGCTGCGCCGCAGTCATGCAGGACGAACGATCCACGGACGAAACCTGCATGTGGATACACAAGCGCGTCAGTGTGCTGGCCAATTCCGTGGCCGAGGCCCTTCTCGGCGCGGGGATCGACGTCGATTTGCGGGCATACCTTGAGCTGCCGCAGGACGACGGGACGGACATGAACGACAACAGGGAATAAAGGGGGGGCGGCTATGGCTCTCACGCCCGCACAGCAAGATTTTCTGCACGAAACGGCAAAGGAACTTGCGGCGGCTCCCGCCGTTGGTGGTGAGCGCGGCCGCATCATGGAACGCGCCGCCGCCACGCTGGGAAAGAGCAAAAAGAGCGTGTACGCCCTTCTCAAAAAGCATACGGGCTGGAGCAGCGGACGCAAAACGCGGGCGGACAAGGGCGAGACCTGTGTCGACCGGGAGCTGGCACTTGCTGTCGGGGGACTTTCCCACTTGAGCGAGCGCCAGACCGGCAAGCGGATCACGTCCATCAAGGCCGCCCGCGAGCGTCTGGCCGCCAACGGCCTCGGCATTGTCAACCCGGAGACCGGAGAAGTCATCATGCCCAGCGCTTCGACACTTTCCCGCGCCATGCGCCGCTACGCCTGCCATCCTGACCAGCTGGGAGCGGCGCGTCCCGCCACGGAGCTGCGCAGCCTGCACCCCAACCACACATGGGAGATCGACGCCTCTGTCTGCGTCCTCTACCGCCTTAAGGGCGGCGGTGTGCGTCTTCTGGACGAAAAAATCTATAACAAGGACAAGCCCGGGAAACTGGTGGAGATCGCCGGGCAGAGGGTCGTCCGTTACATCGTCGCGGATCACTTCAGCGACGCGTTTTACCTGCGCTACGAACAGGCCAAGGGAGAAGACGCTCAAGGGGTCATCAGGACACTAGTGGAAGCGATAAGCGATCGTGGCGAAAGAGACCCTCTGCACGGCGTCCCTGTCCAGCTGTTCATGGACAAGGGCAGCGGCAACCTTTCCTCCCTTGTGCGGGACTTTCTCGATAACCTTGGTGTCATCCCCCTAACGCATGAAGCGGGCAATCCCCGCGCCAAGGGCACGGTAGAATGCCTGCAAAATCTGGTAGAAAAGGGGTTTGAGTCCCGGCTGCGCTTCATGGAGACCCCGTCCATTGAAGAGCTCCAGCGACAGGCGGATGCGTGGCGACGCCATTTCAACGCCCACGCCGTTCTGACACGTGCGGGACGCCCCCGGAACAACCTCTGGATCGGCATTACGGACGGACAGCTCAAGACCGTGGATCGCTCCGTGCTGGAGGCCATCGCCCACTGGCAGGACGTGCGCCGCAAGATCGACGGCAAGTTCCGCATCAGCGTGGATACCCGGGCTTGTGGAGTCCATGAATACGACTTGCGCGAGCTGGGTTACCACGGCCTGTGCGTAGGCGACAGCGTGGTGGTGCGCCTCAATCCCTTCCGGGCTCCGGCCATTACGGTCATCAAGGAGCTCCCGAGTGGCGAAAAGTTGTGCTTTGAGGTCCAGCCCATCGAGAAGGACGCTGCCGGGAGGGACATCACAGCTCCGATCATCGGGGAGACCTTCCGCCGTGCGCCTGATACCCCGGCGGAAACGGCTCTCAAGGAAATCAAGATGCGCGCCTACGGAACGGACAGTCTTGAAGAGGCCGAAAAGGCCCATAAGGCCCGCAACCGTGTGCCGTATGCCGGTCTGGACATTATGGCGGACGTGAAGGAGGCCCCGCAATACCTGCGCCGGAAGGGCGAAGCGTTGCCCGTGGACACACCGCAGGTGGCGCCGATGCCGCTTAGTCACGCACAGGCGGCGCAGCGCCTCAAGGCTCTATGCGGCGAGGTATGGAGCGCTGATCCGGCTGCCTGCATGGCATTGGTGCGCAAGCGCTTCCCCGTGCAGGTGCCGGAAGGGGCGCTGGAAGAGCTGGCCGGGGCCATTCAGGAGCGCTTTGCACCGCGTCCCGCGACCGTAATCCGCTTTGAAGGGGGACGGGCATGCGCCAATTAACAGATCCTGCGACGCTCAGAAATCTGTTTGCCGTCCACAAAATCAGTCAGCGGCAGGCGGCGGCAGCCTGCAATGTGAGCCCCGCGACCATCAATATATTGTTGCGCAAGGGGCTGCCGCCCAAAAAAGACTGGACCGGACTTAAAAATGCGCTGATCTCCCTGCTGGAGGAATCGGGCGCGAACGGTCTGGATGCGGAATGGGCGCTCAGAGACGAAGAAACGGACGTAAAAGAAAAGAATGGCGAAAGCAGCCAAGAGGAAAACGATATGATTATCCGTAAACAGCACCTCAAGATGTCCACCCGCCAGCACTTCAAATTGCTGCGCGATCCCTTCGCAGATCCGCAAGGCGTGGAGGATGTCTACCTGAATCCGGATAGCCGCTTTGTGCGTGAGACCATGCACGATGCCGCAGTCAACGGTAATTTCCTGGCCGTGGTTGGTGAATCCGGCTCCGGCAAGTCCACGCTGCGCGAGGAACTGGTGGAGCGTCTGCGCCTGAATGGGGAATCCGTCATCGTGGTGGAACCGTACACCCTGAGCATGGCGGAATCGGAAAAGAACGGGAAGCCGCTGCGCGCCCCGCACATCGCCGAGGCCATCATCTCCACCGTCTCGCCCGGAACCAGCGTGCCGCCCAGCCCGGAGATGCGTGCCCGCAAGCTGCACAAGGTGCTGGTGGAATCCAGCCGTGCGGGCTTCCGGCACTGCCTCGTCATCGAAGAAGCCCACGACTTGCACATGCACACCTTGAAGGCCCTCAAGCGATTCTGGGAACTCAAGGACGGCATGCGCCGCCTGCTGTCCATCATCCTCATCGGGCAGACCGAACTCAGGGACAAGCTTTCCAGCACCCAGAGCGACGTGCGCGAGGTGGTGCAACGCTGCGATGTGGTGGAGCTGCCGCCCATCAAGCAGCCCGGGGACTTTCTCGCCTTCCGCTTCCAAAGGGCGGGCGCCTGCCTGGAGGATGTTTTTTCCCCGGACGGGATCGAGGAACTGCATGACCAGCTGATCGTGGCACGCGGGCTCAATTCCGCCGGAGTATATCTTGGCTACCCGCTGGCCATCAGCAATTTTGCCATAGCTGCCATGAATCTGGCGGCGGAACTTGGCTTTGACCTCGTCGACGCCGATATCGTGCGGCAGGTACAGCCGTAGAATAAGGAGAAAAACCATGACGAAGCGTGTGAAACCTGTCCTCAATATCCCTGTTGTGAACACCGTGGAAGACGCCGACGCCATCCTGGCCGAAATAGCCGCCCGCAAGCGTCAGATCAGTCTGCATGAGATCGCCCTCAAGGAAGACGTGGACAAACTGAAAACAGAATGCGCCGCCCGCTGTGAACCGCTGAAAAAAGACATCGAAGCTCGCGAGCAGGCGCTTATGCAGTTCGCACTGGCCCGGCGGGAAGAGTTGTTCAAGGGCCGCAAGTCCCGCGAGCTGACTTTCGGCACCATCGGTTTCAGAGTCTCGTCCAGCCTGCGGACCATCAAAAAAATGACTTGGGAACGGGTGCTGGGCGTTCTCAAGGAGCGTGGCATGACCAACTGCATCCGCATCAAGGAAGAAGTGGACAAGGAATCCCTGCGCACCCTCGGCCCCAACACGCTGGCGGATGTGGGCTGCAAGCTGGTGCAGGAAGACGGCTTTTTCTACGAGCTCAACGAAACAGAGCTGGAAGGAAACCGGACATAGGGGGACGACATGAGCAAGCTGATCGGCATGATCCACATGGCCAAGGCACGGCTCGGCATGGATGATGAAACCTACCGTATGTTTCTGGTCGATACGATCGGAAAAAACTCTCTGCGGGACACAAACGCCCGCGAGCAGTGGCGCGTTATGGAAGAACTGAAGCGGCGCGGCTTCGCACCCCAGGCCATCCATAAGGGCGCCCGCCTTGTGGATGATCCGCAGGCGAAGAAAATCCGCGCCCTCTGGCTGACTATGGCCGATTGCGGCATCGTCCGGGACAGATCCGAGAAGGCCCTCGGCACCTATGTGCGCCGTATCACAGGGGGTGGCCTAGCTGACGCCAGCACAAAGCAGCTCTCCCTTGTTATCGAGACCCTGAAACGGTGGCTCGACCGCTGCGACGATCCCCGGAAGCGAGAAATTTGCCTGTCGGTCCTGAAGGAGCAGGATGCGCCGCCCATGCTGGACGGGCTTCCCATAATCGGAGGCGGTTGTGGCGAGGTCCGGCACTAACCGCGGCTCAGACCTGCTGAATCAGATAGAGGCCATCATCGAGGAAGAGCTCGCGAATGGCACCACCACGCTCGCCCGCCGGGTCACCACGCGCATCGCGTTGGAGTTCGGGGGCGAGCAAATCTATTTGCCGAAGGACAAGGCTCGCCGGGATGCCAGGATCTTTGACGAATACACCGGCGACAATGTTCTGGAATTGCGCGCGCGGTACAAATTAAGTGAATCGACGCTTTATCAGGTCATCCGCGCGGAACGTTCCCGGCGGCGCCTGCGTCAGGGCGTCTTGCCCGGGGTCTTTTTACAGGAGGAAGATCAATGAATCAGGAACAGGCAAAGCGCCATCTGGTCACCAAGGCGGAACTGATCAAGGACGTGCTGCGCATCACACGCGAGGAAGACGCCCGCGATCTCCACGCCGTGGACGTGGAAGTTGTCCTGGATGCTCTGGCCGAAGCCTGCGCTGCACGGCTGGCTGCCGGGGATGACGTGACGCTGCCGGGTATCGGCCGCCTGAAGGTCAAAGCACGGGCCGCCCGCATGGTGCGCAACCCGCGTACAGGCGAGCCTATGTCCCTTCCACCCAAGCGTGGTGTGACGTTCAATGCCGGGAAAAAACTGCTCGTGAGGATCGAGTAACATGGGTATGGACTGCCTCACGCGGATACTGGTGATAGCCCTGCTGGTACTGGCCGGATCGCTCTCCGGCTGCGAAGAGGTGCGGATGCAACAGCTTGATGCCGAATACGAGGGCGGGAGACCTTCATCCAAATTTCGGACGATCTGTGTCGAAGGATACCGGTATCTAGCGATGGAAGAAGACTACAGCCAACGGTCCTACGGTGGGCTTACCCAGATGTGGGAGAACACCCCCTACGGACCCAGACCCATGATGTGTCGACAGCCTGAAAAGACTCTCCGGCCAGACGCGAACCCCATCTAACAAAGACGAAAAGGGGAGGCTTTTGCCTCCCCTTCTATTTTCATCCCACGCAATAAAATTGCAAAGTGTCTTCCCGGTATGTCCCGGCTCATCCCTGGTTATCCCACTTTTATCTCCTCGGTTATTACGCCATGAATCAGTATCGGCGGTGTCTGGGCCGGTGGCCGCATCTACGCAGGCTTCAGTGAGGCCGGTAACGCGCGTGACAATACGCTGGAGATCCGCAACGGCTACATCGAGGGCTCCCACACCGAGGTGTCTGCCGGGTATGCGGTAAAAGGCGACAGCACGGGCAACGGGCTCACCATCAGCGGCGGCAGCATCAGCCGCACGAGCGCTGACCATTTCGTCAGTGCCGGTTTCAGCCATGAAGGCAACGCGCGGGACAATACCCTGACCGTCACCGGCGGAGAGCTGGGAACAGAAGCCTACGGCGGCTACGTCCGGACCGGGACCGGCGAGGCCTCGGACAACCGGGTGGAATTCTCCGGCAGTACCAGTGCCGTGACCAGATTGACCGCAGGCTGGAGCGGCGGAGCCGACGCCCGCGGGAACAGTCTCGTCATGAGCAGCGGTACCGTCAGGGAGTCCCTGACCGGCGGAGATTCCCTGACCGGCCTCGCTTCCGGCAACAAGATAGAGATACACGGCGGCGAAGTGGGCAAACACGTCTATGCCGGTCACACCGATCGCGGCGGCGCTTCTGCCAACGAGCTGCTCATCGATGGCGGCACCATAGCCGGCAGTGCCTATGGCAGCTTTATCGCAGACAACAGCTCCCGGACAGCGGAGGGCAGCAAAATCAGCTTCGGCGGGACAGCCACTGCAGAGTTCCTGGTCGGTGGCTACAGTGCCCGGGGAGATGCCGTCGGCAATGAGGTGACGGTCAGCGGCGGCACGGTCCGCATGAATGTCATGGGCGGCGAGAGCCGCAGCGCGGCGGCCCGCAATAATACTGTCCGGGTCACGGGCGGCACCATCGGTACCGGGAGTGACGAGGGCTTCGTCCACGGCGGTTACAGCAACACGGGCAGTGCCGACAACAATACCGTCATCATCGAGGGCGGGAACCTGCGCAGCGTCATGGGCGGTTACGTGGAAAGCGGCGCCGGTTCGGTAAACGGCAATACCGTACTGTTCGGCGGCGGCAGCATCAGCGGCGCCGATGAAGGCCTGTACGGCGGTTACACGGACCAGGGCGATGCCAACGGCAACACGGTCCTCATCAGCGGCGGTACGCCCGGCAACGAGGTCTGCGGCGGTTTCGTCTGGACGGGCACGGGCAGTGCCACCGGCAATACCGTCATCCTCGAAGGGGCTCCCGACCTGGGCGGCACCCGCCTGTACGGCGGCGCCACGGGGAACGGCCACGGGGACATGCGCACCGGCAATACTCTGGAGATCCGGACTTCGGGCCTGAAGGCCGTCAACGTGGGCAACTTTGCCAATTACCGCTTCATCCTGCCGGAAAAGACCACTGCCGGCACGACCGTCCTGACCCTCACGGATGCCAAGGGCACGGACATCAGCAACAGTTCTGTGGGTGTTGCCGTGGCCGGGGGCAAGCCTCTGCTCCGCAAAGGGGACAGCGTCACCCTGCTGGCCAATGAGCATGGCCTGAAGGCCGAAGGCATGACCCAGCAGCGCCTTAGCGGACAGCAGGGGTCTTCGTGGTCTATGACTTCGGTCTGAAGACCACGGATACCTCGCTGATGGCCACCGTGACCGATAGCGTGCAGCCCCGCGGCCGGGAGGGCGGGCCGTCCGGCGATACGGGGGCCCGTCTGGTGCCGCAGGCCAAGGCACCGCTGGAAGGCGTGCTGGCCAACGTGGCCCTGGGCAACATCGGCGCCGACCTCGTGGCCGGGCAGGGCATCGACCAGGCCCGCTCTGCCGCCGTCGCCAGGGGAGAAGGCCCGGCCTGGGGCATCGCCCCCTTTGCCGCCGTCACCGGCACGCGTTCGCGCTATCAGACCGGCTCGCATGTCGATCTGAGTGGTGTTGCCTTCATGACCGGCTTTGCCAAGCGGGTGGAGACGTCCATGATGGACATCCTGGCGGGCGTCTTCTTCGAAGCGGGCTTTGCCCGTATGGACACGCACAACAGTTTCTCCAGCGGTCCTTCCGTGGACGGCGATGGCCGGAGCAGCTACTACGGCGGCGGTCTGCTGGCCCGTCTGGACCTGAAGGAAGACCTGCTCAAGGGCCTGTATCTGGAAGGTTCCTTCCGTTACGGCCGCCTCAACAGCCAGTGGCAGAGCGATGACCTGCATGATGCCGTCAGTGGTCGTAAGGCCGAGTATGACCTTTCTACGCCGTACTACGGCCTGCACGCCGGACTGGGCTATGTGTGGGAGCTGACCGAAAGTCTGACTCTGGATGTCTACGGCAAATACTTCTGGACCCATACCGAAGGCCAATCCACCCATATCGTGGACGACCCCTGATCGTTCGACGGCGTGGATTCGCAGCGCCTGCGTCTGGGAGCGCGGCTGGGCCATGAATTCTGCCGGCAGGTGACCGGCTATGCCGGGGCGGCCTGGGAACACGAGTTCAACGGCAAGGCCCGCGCCACCACCTACGGCCTTGAGGCCCCCGCGCCCAGCCTGAAGGGCGACAGCGGTCTGCTGGAAGCCGGTCTGACCCTCACGCCCGTGGAAGGTTCCGGCCTGAGCCTGGACTTCGGCGTCCAGGGGCACACCGGCGTGCGGCAGGGCGTCAGCGGCACGGCCCTGGTACGTTATGAGTTCTAGGCCCGCGGACAAGATGTGAATGAGGGGGGAAGGGAAACCTTTTTGGAAAAAGGTTCTCCCTTCCCCCCTCAAACT
>OHBM01000902.1_pt1 | contig 23242 bp, 19 predicted proteins | sample 1577251 | NCBI WGS metagenome assembly OHBM01 (sample SAMEA3541557, study PRJEB24748) | human gut metagenome | biome: human gut; feature: human-associated habitat; material: faeces | place: China | collected 2012 | reverse complement strand
GCATTTCTAAGGGAACAGCTATCAACCTCTTTTAAAAATGGATATTTCACAAGTAAACTTGGTATCATGATATTCTGGTCATACGCAGATTTACCCTTTTTAGTATTATTATAAGCATCAATTCTATCCCTTAAAAAGATATTATAGATAAGTCTAGCAGAACCGATAGTTTTATTTATTAAAATCTTTTGCTCTACATTTGGATAAAGTCTAAAAACATATCCTTTAAGTACTTTCATATGACCACCTCAATTCATTAGAATATAGTCTATCATATAAAACAAACGTTTGCAATAACTTTTTATAACTTTCCTATTGTACAATAAAAACGAAAAATAAATATCTTTCATAAGAATTCCTGACGGAATTCATTTTTTATGTCATTTAAGCTATAATCATAATAGTGATGTAGTATGTTTAAAAGTAATAATGTAATTAAAATAGATAAACCTTATATGTCTGAACAAAGATTTATCGAATTAATATTAGAACGTGACTATAACGAGAATATGTTTAATAAAGATGGAACTCTTAATAAGAATTATAATTCTTCTAAAGTTACTGGTATTATTTCTACTATCTTAGAAGATTACTCTGATGAATTCCTTAATAAATATGGTGAACAGGTAAATAAATATATACCTAATACTTATGATGAAATTAAAAAAGTTATTGATTGTCATAATAAAAACTTAGGGTGTTCTCTATATCAATGTCCTAGCTGTGATGATATTGTCTTTATGGGACATACTTGTAAATCACGTCTTTGTACCTCTTGTGGCTATAAATACAAAAATGAAAGAGTCGAAAATATCTTAGAAACTGCTTATGCCTGTAATCATAGGAAAATTGTTTTTACTATTTCTAAAGAATTGAGACCTTTTTTCTATTATCCTTATGAAGAAAGAATTGATATTTTATTTGAGGCTGTTAGAGATACTATCTACTCTATTCTTAATTTATCATATAAGAAAAATAAATCTGGTAAAACTAAAGAATATAAAAGTAAAACTAAATGGAATCCTGGTTTTTTTGCTTTTCTCCATACTTTTGGTAGAGACTTAAAACGGAATCCTCATATCCATGTTTTAATCGCTAAACTTAAAATGTCTGGTGATAAAATGTCTAAATGGAATTATTTTGATTATGATGCTTTATCTAAAAGATTTCAAAAAATATTACTTGACTTACTTAGTAAAAGATTAGATAAAAATATCTTTTCTAATGAATTAAAATAAGAGTTTTTCCTAAATCATAAAAATGGTTTTTATGTTTATGCTGAGCCTAAAAAATCTAAGTCTTTAAAAGATGGCATTGAATATGTTGCTAGATATTGTGGTAGACCTGCTATTAGTGAAAATAGGATTATTAATTATGATGGTGAAAATGTTACTTTTTGTTATAATGCTCATGAAGATGAATCATATCATGAAGTTACTATTTCTGCCATAGAGTTTATTAAACTTTTAGTTAGACATCTTGTTCCTTATGAGTTTAAAACTATCAGATATTATGGTTTTTATAGAAAGAAACCTAGTTGTTTTGATAAGATTAATAAACTTATTAATAAAGAAAAATATTCTGTTAGAAGAATGCTTCTTAAACATAGACTTTCTATTATGAAGTCTTTCAATAAAGGCCCTTACACTTGTCCTAGATGTGGAAATATGTTAAATTATCTTTTAGAAATGACTTGATGTTAATTATGTTTGATTTTGAAAATTTTCCTATTAAACTTAGTGGAAAAACAGTTAATTACATCTGTCCAAAATGTAAACATAAATTTGAGGCTCCCATTGAAGCCGTTTTAGAGTTTGGACAAGAGGATGAATGGAATGGTTTACCTATTTCTATTTCTCCATATATTATCTGTGAAAAGTGCAAGTATGATAAATGTGTACCTTTAGACTATCATTCCAAAAGAGGATACCATCACGTTTATAAAGAAAATTAATTTAACTTAAGATATATTATTAATACGAGATTACTATCTCGGTTTTTGTGGTTATGTATTTTTTGCACCAAACATTTATTCTTAACAACGTTTTACATATAAATTTCCTATTATATAAGAAAAGAAATAAACTTTTTCTTGTTTATTTCTTTAAGATTTGTTCTTTATTTGTAATTTTTTCATATTCAGTAATGTTAACATTCATATCACTAGTCATACCTTCTAACCAAGTTGCAGCATTTAAATACTGTCTGATTAATTGTTCATGTTTTTCTTTAGATGTAACATGATATTCTTTGGCCCCTTTAGAATAATTAGTAGAATCTAATAATTCCTTATTATAGATAATAGCTTGTTCTAAAGCACTTTCATAACTATCAGTTAAGAAATCAGTTTTAGAGCTATTAACACAATCTCCATCACTATTATATTTAGGATAATTAGCCATGTAATAATTTTCAGCTAGAGATCTACCTGTAATATATGGATAAACAACACCATAAGAGCAAGCAACTTTTCCTGACTTAGTTATTTTTCTCTCACTACTTACAACATAACATTTTGAAGGAACATAAGAAATTAATTCTCTTTTTTCATCTTCAGCTTTCACTGTCACATTTAATTCTTTTGTTTTCTTTATAGGCATTACTGTATATGCTACTGGATATATTTGATTTTTCATAAAATCCCCCTCTTTCTCAAAGATGCACATATTATAACACACTTTAGTAAAAAAATAAAGTTTTTTTACTACCAAACACGTCCTTTTAGATACCATTTACGGATTTAGTCTGTTTTGAATACAAAAAATTTACCAATTGAAGCACAAAGAAAAGGATTTTTAATCAAAATAGAATTGTTTTTACTACTAGATAATCTTTACTACCAAGCGCATCCTTTTAGATACCGTTTACGAATTTGGTCTGTTTCTTTTTAGAATAAACCACTTACTTATGACATACAATTCATAGAGGTGAATCACTTTGTTTATAAAAAACATCAATAAAAGAATTAAAATAATGCTTTTACTATTTGGTTTTATTTTATTAATGGTTATTTTTAAAGTATTTTATGTGCAAGTTTTCGATTATAAGAAATTATCTAATCTCGCTAGTGATTTATGGAGTAGAAATTTACCAATTGAAGCATCACGGGGAAAGATTCTTGATCGAAATGGAATTGTTTTAGCTGATAATGTTACTACTACCTCTCTTGTTTTAGTGCCTAATCAAATTAAGAATAAGATGGAAGTTACTAAGGAGTTAGCTAAGATACTTAATGTTAGTTATAATGAAATGAAAAAGCATGTCTTTAAAAATACATCAATTGAACGTGTTCATCCAATCGGAAGACGTCTTTCTTATGAAGTAGCCGATAAAATAGAAGCTTTAAAGTTTGATGGGGTTTATCTTCTTAAAGAAGCAAAAAGATACTATCCTTATAAAACATTACTTGCTCATGTTCTTGGTTATGTAGGAATTGATAATCAAGGATTATCTGGACTAGAATTACAGTATGATAAATACTTAACCGGGGAAGCTGGAGCTATTAAGTATTTTTCTGATGCCAAAGGAAATAAACTTACTCTTTCTGACGTTTATGTAAAACCTCAAGATGGTATGGATTTACAACTAACGATAGATATTAATATTCAAAAATCAGTTGAGAGAGAACTTGATAATGTTGTTAATATGATGAATCCTGATATGGCTCTTGCCGTTGTTATGAATCCTAAGACAGGAGAGGTACTAGCTATGAGTTCAAGACCTACTTTTGATCCTAATAATTATAAAAATTATAGTAGTGAAGTATTAAGTAGAAACTTACCCATTTGGGCTAGTTATGAACCTGGATCTACCCAAAAAATAATTACAACTGCTGCTAGTATTGAGGAGAAAGTTATTGATATTTATAATGAACACTTCTTTGACTCTGGAGGTGTTACCGTAGACGGAGCAAGAATCAGATGTTGGAAAGCAGGTGGTCATGGTGATCAAACTTTCTTACAAGTATTGCAAAATTCTTGTAACCCTGGTTTTGTTTTAATGGGAGAACGTCTTGGAAAAGAAAAGTTATTTTCTTATTTAGATTTATTTGGATTCGGACAAAAAACAGGAATTGATCTTAATGGTGAAGGAAAAGGAATAATATTTCCTCTATCAAGAGTTGGTAATGTAGAACTTGCTACTACTGCCTTTGGTCAAGGAATAAGTGTAACTCCTATCCAGCAGATAACTGCTATATCTGCTGTCTTAAATGGTGGTAATTTACTAAAGCCTTATGTTTTAGCTAGTGTCTTGGAACCAGAGACTGGTAATGTTATGTATCAGAATAAAAAGACTGTTGTTAGAAAAACAATTAGTAAAGAAACATCTAAAACCATGCGATATGCATTAGAAACAGTAGTAGCTTTAGGAGGAGGAAAAGCCGCTTATATTGATGGATATCGCATTGGGGGAAAGACTGGTACTGCCCAAAAAGTTAAAGATGGAGCATATCTTGTTAACAATTATATAATGTCATTTGTAGGTATTGTTCCTAGTAATGACCCAGAAGCTGTTTTATATATTGCTATTGATAATCCTAAAAATACGGCTCTTTTATCAAGTTATACTACCACCCCAATAGCAAGAAGAATTCTCTTAGATATCATAGATGCTTTAGATATTAAGAAACAAGAAGGTGGTGTAGAAAAAGATTGGCAATGGGATGATAAGGTTTATTATGAGGTACCAAATGTCATCGGTAAAGATAAAAAAGAAGCTAAAGAAATATTAGAACACTTTAAAGTAGAATACAGTAAAACAGGTAGTAAAGTAATCAGTCAATCGCCAAAAGCAGGTGAGAGGCTTGAAGATGGTGGTACAATCACACTACTTCTAGGAAACTAAAAGAATGAGAAAATCATCTTCTCATTCTTTTTATATCTTGATTAGAAACGCCAGTTATTTCAGTTATCATATCGTAAGATAAGCCTTTGTTTAACATGGTATTAATTATAGAATTTCTTTCCTGCTCAATTCCTTGTTCAATTCCCTGACTAATTCCTTGTTCAATTCCCTGACTAATTCCTTGTTCAATTCCTTGACTAATTCCTTGTTCAATTCCTTGACTAATTCCTTGACTATAACCATGCTCTATACCTTTTTTTCTACCATTACGGTAACCTCGTCTAGTGGCTATCTTCTCACGATATGCTAAGTACATGGCATCTTCTTGTCTTCGTCTTTCTTCAGCATCATATAACCCAATAGTATTAATATCAAAAGTAGCTTCTTTAATTCTTTTTGCTGCTTCCATTAAATCATCATCTCCTTTACTAATTTTATCTAGGTCTTCAATCTTATCAATACTAAGTATTAATAAGGCCTTTTCAAGTTTAGTTAACTTATCCCCATTATAGTATTTCTTCTTTAGTTTGGGAAGACTGATATGATATTTTTTAACTTTTCCCGTTTCAATTATTCTGTTTTTCATATCAGCATAATAAAACTTCAAGATAGGACTTTTAACTTTAAAGTATGAAAAATTATTGAAGTTCACTTGTAAAAAACTATTCATACTGCTATAGTCTTCACTAACATTTAAACTTTCACCTTCAATTTTTCCAAGATAAGCTTCATTTCTGATAAATAATCCATCAAAGTAACGATTATTCAACTCGAAATTAGCTAACATCTTATCAACCTTGATAATAAGGTCAGAAGTCTTTTTTCTTTCCTTAGCATTACTAAGCTTATGTTCACTATTTTGAACTCTTATTCTGCCTTTTATTCTTTCTTTAGGAATATTTGTGAAACTGCTAACTAGAAAAGCTAGATAATTAGGACAATCTAACATGACAATTTTAAAAACCGGATCAAAGTTAGCAGGAATTACTTTACCAGTTGCTATTAAATTATCTCTAAGTCTTTCTAGTTTTGTTATATCGTTAAACATAGTTTTCCTCCTTTCGCCACCTAATCTATCACAATAAAAATTTAATTGCAAACGATGAAAAATAGTAAATTTATGGTATCTTTTAGACCTAAAAAATAAAATTATATTTAAAAACTACCCTTAATTTAATAAATAGATACCACTGGAACTTGTCAATTGTGAAAATTCACTTTCATTTTCACAAATTTAAAAAATTTATTAGGTTACTGGCAAAGAACATAAATTGACTTTACATCACTTTACATTAGAAACAACAAAATGTAAAAAAATGTCTTGCAAAGTAAGTGTAAATCTATTTACAAAAAAATAGAGATTAGGTATTATAATAATAAGCAGTGGAATAAAGTGGAGCAAAGTAGGGGGATTGTTATTTTATGGCTAATTAGCTTGGAACGAAGTGATTTCAAAGACTTAAAATCATAACTAACAAGCTTTCTCTTCTACCTTTATAAAAATTAAAAAGACGATTTAATCTTTATACTAGGGGTCGCCACTTGCTACTTAGACAAGTAAAAAGTTATCTATCATCGCTACTTAATATATCTACTAAAGAGCGTATAGTAGAAAAATTTAAAATCAGGAAAAGTAGGATGATAAAGAACTAATACTACTATATCCACAAATAAAACTAGCGGAAGGACTGTTTAATAATGAAAGAAATACATAAAAGTGTTTTACTACAAGAAGCAATAGACTCTCTTTCTTTAAAAGAAGATGATGTAGCCGTTGATATGACTTTAGGGTTTGCTGGACATAGTAGTGAAATATTAAAGAGAATAAAAAAGGGATACTTATTCGCCTTCGATCAGGATAGTGAAGTTTTTACCTATAGTAGAAATCGTCTTAATGCTATAGGTAATAACTTTGAATTAATTCATGCTAATTTTAGTGAAGCAAAAGAAGAACTTTTAAAAAGGAATATTACTAAAGTAGACGCTATACTATATGACCTTGGGGTATCAAGCTATCAGTTAGATAATAAAGAGCGTGGCTTTAGTTATAACAATGATGCTGTTCTTGATATGCGAATGAATAGGGATAATCAACTAACTGCTAAAATAGTAGTTAATACTTATAGTGAACAAGATCTTACAAGAATCTTTAAACTATATGGAGAAAGTAAATTTGCAAGAAATATTGCAAGAAATATTGTTAATAAAAGGAAAGAAAAAGAAATAAATACAACCTTAGAACTTGTTTCTATAATAAAAGAAGCTGTACCAATCAAGGAAAGATTAAAGAAACATCCAGCTAAACAAATATTTCAAGCGATAAGAATAGAAGTTAATAAAGAATTAGATGTTTTAATATCATCGCTAAATGATTCATTAGACTTACTTAATGTAGGAGGAAGATTAGCAGTCATAACCTTCCATTCCTTAGAAGATAAAATAGTAAAAGATACTTTTAGAAAAGTAAGTGAGACAGACTCCCTTAGTAAAGGACTTCCTAATATACCAGAAGATAAATTGCCAGACTTTAAAATAATAACTAAAAAAGGAATAGTACCAACTGATAAGGAAGAAGAAGAAAATCATAGAGCTCATAGTGCTAGACTAAGAGTAATAGAAAGAATAAAATAGAAAGGACTTGGTTTATATGGCAAGAAAAAAAGTGAAAAAAAGAATCAAGATGAGTAAATTTGAACGCTTACTCTATATTTTTGCTATTACTTTATTAGTAAGTTTGCCAATAACCATCGTTTTTTCAAAAGCTACTTTATCACAGATTAACTTTGAAGTAGAAAAACAAAAAAAATTAATAGAAGCTCAGAACAAAACTAATGAAAGCTTATCTATGAAAATAAATGAATTAGCATCACTTGATAAAATAGAAGAGGTTGCTAAAAGTGAGGGATTAAGTTATAATAATAATAATATAAAGAATGTAGAAGATGAAAAATAGGGGTGAAACTATGCGAAAAAAGAAACCTAGAAATACTGTTAAACTAAGTAAGTTATTTATAGTAGGTTCTCTTTTTTTGTTTGCTTTAATGATTGCAAGAGTAGTGCAACTTGGACTATCTAAAGATGTAGATGGAGTAAACTTACAGTCACTAGCTAGTAAAAGAACTACTAAGACTGATACTATTAAAGCCCAAAGAGGAACTATTTATACTAGTGATAATGAAGTGCTTGCTCAAAATGTTTCTTCTTATAAATTAATCGCTTATCTAGATTCTAAAAGAACTACTAATAAAAATAAGCCCCAACATGTCATAGATAAAGACTTAACAGCCGAAAAGTTAGCCCCTATTCTTGGAATTAGTAAAGAAGAAATATTAACTTATCTAAATAAAAAAAATGTTTATCAAACAGAATTTGGTAGTAAGGGAAAAGGTTTAACAGAATTAACTAAAGAGAAAATAGAAGCTTTAAATCTTCCTGGATTAGACTTTGAAGAAAGTTTTAAAAGATATTATCCTAAAGGAGATTTCTTATCCTATATAGTGGGTTATGCTAAAGATGATAGTGATAATAGTACTATTAAAGGAGAAATGGGACTAGAGAAGTATTATGATAAAACTTTATCAGGAACTGATGGTTATACTACTTATCAGAAAGACTTAAGAGGTTATAAGATAGCTGGTACTAAGGAAGTAAGTAAAACAGCAGAAGATGGGAAAAATATCTATTTAACTATTAATAATAATATTCAGTTCTTTGTTGAGCAAGCCTTAGATGAAGCAGAGAAAACATCATCATTTGAATGGTTTACTATCATGGTAGCTGATGCTAATACAGGAGCAATTTTAGCAACTGCTACTTCACCCTCATTTGATCCTAATAAAAGAAATATGACTAACTATTTAGACCTTAATATTGCTCTTCCTTACGAACCAGGTAGTACTATGAAGATATTTACCTATATGGCTGCCATGGAAAATGGTGTCTATAATGGAAATGAAACTTATCACTCAGGTGTATACATAACTAAAGATGGAACCGAAATAGGTGACTGGAATAGGGCTGGTTGGGGTGATATAACTTTTGATAAAGGTTTTGCTCTATCTAGTAACGTTGGGGTTATTAACTTAATTGAAAGACATATGAATGCTAGTATGTTAAGAAGTTACTTTAAGAAACTAGGCTTTTCTAAGAAGACTGGTATAACTTTACCTAATGAAACGACTGGTAAACTAGACTTTAAATATGAAACAGAAATATTTAATGCTGGATTTGGTCAAGGTATAACAACAACACCTATTCAAAATATTCAAGCCTTAACCTCACTTACCAATAAAGGGGTAATGTTAAAACCATATATCGTTTCTAAGATAGTAGATCCTAATACCAATGAAACTATCTATGAAGGAAAAAGGACAGAAGTAAATAAAGTAGCTAGTGAAGAGACAGTTAACAAGATGAAAGACTTAATGTGGGAGACTGTTAATGGTCATGGTAATACAGGAGCAGGTTATAAACTAGAAGGTTATGACTTAATTGGAAAAACAGGTACTGCTCAAATAGCTGATGAAAATGGTAGTGGTTATTTATCTGGTAGTAGTGATATAATATCATCTTTCGCTGGCGTTTATCCAAAAGAAGACTCTAAAGTAATTATTTATGCATCTGTTAAAAGACCAGCTGAAGGTAAACAAAAAGTTATTTGGGATGCTATTAAAGAAATAGTAGTTAATATAAGTAAATACTATGGAACTAGTCCAACTGATGAGGTTGTCTCTAAACTAACAACTTATAAATTACCATCATATAAAAATAAAAATATTAATACAGTACGAGAAGACTTAACTAAGAAAGGTATGCAGATAGTAACAATTGGTAATGGGGATAAAGTTATTTCTCAGTATCCTAGTGCTAATGAGAAACTTACTACTAACTCTAAAGTCTTTCTAATTACTAATGATACTAATCTAACCGTACCAGATGTAACTGGTTTATCTAGAAAACAAGCAGAGGAAGTATTAAAACTGCTTGATATAACACCAACCTTAGAAGGTAGTGGTTATGTTGTAGAACAAAGTGTTCCAGCTGGGACAAAAATAGAAAAAGGGATGAGTTTAACCCTTAAACTAGCAAAAAAGTTCTAGAAACTCTTTTAAAGATAAGAACTTTATAGTATAATGATGAAAGATAGGGGTGATTAAATGCAACTTATAACTAGTTTAGATATTGGTAATGAAGAAATAAAAGTTATTGTTGCTAGTGCTTTTGATAATAAATGTAATGTTTTAGCTTCTACCTCTATTAGAAGTTCGGGAATAAAGAAAAATACTATTTATAATGAGAAGAAACTACGAGAGTCGGTTAAACTAGCTATTTTAAAGACAGAAGAAAAAATAGGAATGAAAATTAAAGAAGTGATTCTACTTATTCCTTCTAATACGGCTAAGATGACAATTGAAACAGGACTAGTTGATATTAAAGATAATATCGTAAGAGGAAGTGATATCAAAAGAGTTTTAGCTGATGCTAAAAAAGATACTTTTGATGATACTAGGGAATTAGTTAGTGTTCTTCCTATTTCCTTTACCGTAGATGATAATATTAGTGTTAGTAATCCTATTGGGGAAGAAGGAAATAAACTATTTGTAAAAGCAGTAGTTTCTACTAGTTTGAAAAGTGAGATATATCCTTTGATTAGTATAGTATCATCACTTGGTATATCAATTGTCGATATTGTACATAAGAGTCAAGCTGATTATTATACAGTTTCTAATAATTCTCTTGATAGAAAACTAGGTTGTGTTATTAATATGGGTGGGGATGTTACTACCGTTTCTATCTTTAATAAAGGAATTATGATAAAAAATTCATATATACCTTTAGGAAGTAGTAGTGTAGATAAAGATATTTCTTTTGTTTATAAAGTAGACATTAAAACAGCTAGACATTTAAAAGAAACATTTGCTCTTGCTGTACCAAGGTATGCTGATAAATATGATAGTATTGATGTTGTAACTTTGGAAAATAAGAGTATAACAGTTACTCAAAGTGAGATAAGTAAAGTTATAGAATCAAGGTTAAATGAGATTTTAAAACTTGCAAAAAATGAAATAAATTGCTTAACAAAACGGGAAATAAGTTATATAATTGTAGTAGGTGGTATTAGCGAGTTGGCTGGATTTAATTATATAGTAGAAGATGTTCTTTCCCGTAATGCAAGTTGTCTTGATATGCAACAGATGGGAGCAAGACATAATAAATATACAAGTGCCTTTGGAGCTATTAAATATTTTTATAAAAAATGTTTATTAACAGAAGAAGATATTTCTATGTTTCCACAGGATGTAGTAGAAACATTTTTATCACCAAAGAAGAGAAACACAGGAAGCGAGAACATTGTTAGTAAGTTTTTGCACCATTTTTATGATTAACAGTTAAGGAGGAACGAACATGGGAAATGGACTAGAAATGGATCAATTAGCGAAAATTAAAGTAATTGGTTTAGGTGGCGGTGGAGGAAACGCCGTTAATAGAATGGTTGAGTCTGGAGTAAAGGGCGTTGAGTTTATCGTTGCTAATACAGACTTACAAGTATTAAATAATTCAAAAGCAGATGTTAAGATACAGTTAGGAGCTAATCTTACTGATGGATTAGGAGCAGGAAGTAAACCAGATATTGGTCGTGAGGCTGCTCTTGAAAGTAAAAAAGAAATAGAAGATGCTTTAACTGGTGCTGATATGATTTTCATCACTTGTGGAATGGGTGGTGGAACTGGTACTGGTAGTGCTCCAGTTGTTGCAGAAATTGCTCAAGGCTTAGGAGCTTTAACAGTAGCTATTGTTACTAAACCATTTACTTTTGAAGGAAAGAAGAGAATGGATAATGCTTTAAGAGGCTTATCTGAACTTGAAAAGCACGTTGATACTTTAATCGTTATACCAAACGATAGATTAAGAGAAATTATTGATAAGACTACACCAATGCTTGAAGCATTTAAAGAAGTAGATAATGTCTTAAGAAGAGGTGTTCAATCAATCTCAGATTTAATTGCTGTAGTTGGACTTGTTAACCTTGACTTTGCTGATGTTCAATCAGTTATGAAAGATTCTGGTCATGCTATTATTGGTATCGGTATTGGTATGGGTGAAGATAGAGCTATAGAAGCTGCTCAACAAGCGGTATCTAGTCCGTTACTAGAAACTAGCATATCAGGAGCAACTGATGCAATTATTAATATAACTGGTGGCGTTAACCTAACCTTATTTGAAGCTGAACAAGCAGCAGAAGTAGTAAGAGCAGCATCAGGAACTGATATTAATACTATCTTTGGTTCTGTTATCAATGAAAACTTGTCAGATGAAGTAATTGTTACAGTAATTGCTACTGGATTTGATAAGAAAACTAGAGAAGAAACTCAAAAACCAGTATTTTCTAATGTTCAACCTACAAGACGTAGTAGAGGAGAAGAGATGGGGTATGGTTCACCACTTCCAAGAATTGATACATCAACAGATGATGACGATGATGATGGAGAAGTTTTAGGTAGTGACTATGATTTACCTCCATTCTTAAGAGATAAAAACTTTTAGAAAAAACATATCAAAAAAAGATATGTTTTTTTTGAAAAACTATTGACGAACATATTTTCTATATATATAATAGATAAACGAAGGGAGAAAAAATATGGTAGCACTTGTTCTAGTAGAAGTTATGAGTAGGGCTGTTGATAAGACATTTTCCTATAATATACCTAAAGAATTAATAGATGATGTAGCAGTTGGTAAACGAGTGATTGTTCCTTTTGGAAGAAAACAAGTAGAAGGATTTGTCTTAGAAATAGTTGATGATATTACTAGTGATTATCAACTAAAAGATATAATTAGTGTAAATAATGATATAGTTTTAACTGAAGAATTGTTAAGTCTTGGTAGAGCAGTTAGTTATAGTACTTTAGCCCCTTTAATAAGTTGCTATCAAGCCATGCTTCCTAAGGCTTTAAAAATTAAGCAGAAGAAGGAGATAGCTAAGAAGTATGAGACTTATTATAAAGTTATTGATAATAGCTTTAAGTTAAGTGATAAACAGGCAGAAATAGTTAATATAATTAAAGATAAAACAGTAAGTGAAAAAGAACTAGTAAATATAAAAAAGATAAGTAAAGCAAGACTTAATCTTTTAGTAGAGAAGAAAGTTTTAGCTAAAGAGTTAAGAGAGAGTTACCGGTTAGAACATAATGATATAAGTGAAGAAAAGAATAAGTTAACACCACTTCAAGAAAAAGTCGCTAAAGAAATTATTGATAGTAAGGATACTGTTTATTTATTACATGGAGTAACTGGTAGTGGAAAGACTGAAGTTTATATGACTTTAATTGAAGAAGGTATAAAAAGAGGCAAACAAAGTATTGTTTTAGTACCGGAGATATCTCTAACTCCTCAAACTTTAGCTCGTTTTGAGAAAAGATTTGGTAAAAGAGTAGCTGTTTTTCATAGTGCTTTATCAGAAGGAGAAAAGTATGATGAGTATAGAAGAGTAGCAAGGGGAGAAGTAAATGTAATAGTAGGGACTAGAAGTGCTATTTTTGCTCCGCTAAAAAATATATCTTATATAATTATGGATGAAGAACATAGTGACTCTTATAAACAGGAGAATAGTCCTCGATATGATACTAAAATGGTTGCTTTAGAAAGATGTAAATATCATAAAGCTAAGTTAATACTTGGTAGTGCTACTCCTACACTAGAAAGCTATGCTAGGGCTTTAAAAGGTGTCTATCACTTAGTAAATCTTAGGGAAAGAGTAGGAGGTAGGAGTCTACCTAAAGTAGAGTTTGTTGATATGAATAAAGCTCTAGCTACAGCAAAGGGACATTTTTCTCTAGAATTAATTAAAAGAATAGAAGAAACTTTAAGAAGAGGGGAACAAGTGATTCTTTTACTAAATAGAAGAGGTTATTCTTCCGTTTTGTCTTGTAAGAATTGTGGCTATGTTATGAAGTGTCCTAACTGTGATATATCCTTAACTTATCATAAGACTAATAATATGTTAAGATGTCACTATTGTGGTTATGCTACTAATTATCCAAAAGTTTGTCCTGAATGTAAGGAAGAAGCTCTAAGAGACTTGGGAGTTGGAACGGAAAAAATAGAAGAAGAAGTTAAATCACTCTTTGGTAATAGTAAGGTTTTACGAATGGATGTTGATACTACTAGTAAGAAAAATGCTCATCAAAAGATAATAGAAAGCTTTGGTAAAGGGGAAGCTAGTATCTTAATTGGTACCCAGATGGTTGCTAAAGGACTCGATTTTCCTAATGTCACTCTAGTAGGTGTACTTAATACTGATACATCACTTATGATACCAGACTTTAGGAGTAGTGAAGCTACTTTTGATTTATTAAGTCAAGTAGCAGGAAGAAGTGGTAGAGCTAAAGAGGGACTGGTGGTTTTTCAAACTTATAATAAGGATCACTATGCTATAAGTTGTGCTAGTAATCATGACTATTTAACTTTCTATAAAGAAGAAATGGCAATTAGGAAAATGATGAAATATCCCCCATATTATTACTTGGTATTAGTTAAGATTAGTGGTAAAGATGAAAATAGTTGTCTAAAAGAAGCAGTAAGATGTGAAAGAGTCTTAAAAAAATATTTAGATAAGACTATTCTCTTAGGACCTACTAAAGCGATGATTTTTAAAAAGATGAATATTTATACTTACCAAATAATTTTGAAATATCAGTATCAAGATAACCTATATGAAATACTTGATAAGCTTCTAAATTACTATGCAACTAAGAAGATAGTAGAAGTATCAGTTGCCTTTAACCCAGTTCACTTATAGTATTTTTAGACAATTTTAAACATATTATTTAGTGGTGATAAAATGTTATTTCAACTATTTAATAGTTTAAGAGGTTTCTTTACTTTTACAGCAAGTTATTCTAATCAAGTCTTTAAAGAACCTTTATCAAAAGAAGAGGAAGAAGAAAAAATTAAGAAGATGCAAGAAGGAGATATAACGGCTAGAAATGACTTAATTGAACATAATCTAAGATTAGTCGCTCATATTGTTAAGAAGTTTGATTATAAAAATGTTGATCAAGATGATTTAATTAGTATTGGTACAATTGGTCTTATAAAAGGAGTCGATAGTTTCCTTACTAGTAAAGGAAATAGACTAACTACTTATTGTGCAAAATGTATTCAAAACGAAATTCTTATGTACTTTAGAGCTAATAATAAAAATAATAAAAATATTTCTCTTAATGAACCAGTTGGCTTTGATAAAGAAGGTAATGAAATATCGATACTTGATATTTTAAAAGCTCCAAAGCCTGACTTTGTAGAAGAAATAAGTAAAAAAGATAATGTCTTACTATTAAACGATTATTTAGAAGTATTAACAGATAGAGAAAAAGATATTATTGAAAAAAGATATGGTTTATATGGAACAGTACCATTAACCCAAAAGAAAATAGCTAGTAATATGAAAATATCAAGAAGCTATGTATCAAGAATTGAAAAAAGAGCATTAACTAAAATACTTAGGGAGTTTATTAAAAATAATCATTATGAAGAATTAGATAAATAATTTTCTTTTTCTTTTTTTAGTGTTATACTAATATTAAATTTCAGGAGGACATATATGAGTATTAAAGAATATTTATTAAACTTAAAGGAAAAATTGGGGTTTTTTAAAAAAGAAGAAGGAAAAAGTGCTGAAAAGATATTATCTGATAGTTTAACGGAAGAAGAAAAACAAAGAGCAGATGAAGTATCAAATAAAAGCTGTGCATTAGAGGAATTACCTCGAAAAAAGATTGATGACTTTTTAAGCTGGTATGCTACTGTCTTGCCTAGTTGGAATGAAAAAATTAAAGTAGAAGAAGAAGTTAAGTCTATGATGAATTTTATTGAAAAGGTGGCTGTTTGGTATGAACTTAGATATCCAAATTTTACTATATTTGGTAATACTGAAGGACTCGTAAATGATTGGGCAAATTTAGCCATGTTTGAAGAAAATCCTTACATTAATGACTTATTAGGAGAAGATTCTGTCGTAAACGATTTAGATTGGAGTGAATTTTATAATACTAAATCATTTATTAATAATTTATGTTTTAAAGAAAGAAAATATTTTGCAAGACCTAACTATGGAAAATATATTTTAATTAATGGCTACCATCTTGAACTTAGCAAAACTGGTAGAGTACTTTCCTTTGATGGTTTAGATCACTATAAACTAAAAAAGAATGAAGTAAATGGTAAAGATGTTAAAGAAGTAGTTGCATTGCTAAAAGAAAAAGAAATTATTTCACCTACTGGTAATGAAATTGATAAAGAAATTCAAATATATGAAGGCAAAAAAGAAAGAAAGAGTAAAATGCTTGATGCTATAATGTATAGAATAATTGAAAGAGGGGATACCTATTCAATAGGAGCTAGGCGAGGATTACTTTTTGCTAAAGAATTTAAATTAGACTTACTAATTCCTATAACATATGAAATTGCTTTAGGCAATGATCGATATATTGATGTTTTCTTAAGAGCAGCTAATAGGAATAGTGAGTTAGAAGAATCAATTAGGTGGTTACTAGCTTTATTTAAACCAGAATATAATGAAAAAGATGTAGATGAGATGTTAAAGACGAAAGAAGAAAAAAGACAAGAAAAACAACTTCAGCAAAGACTAGTAAATATTTTGGCAACAAAAGCAGACAATGATAAAGATAAGGAAGATATAAAAGTATTAAGAATTCAAAGAAAATTAAATAAATGTAGAAACAGTCGTTAAATTGCTTACCTAGTTAGGCAATTTTTTTCTTGGTTTAAAACTTGAGTTCTTGTGGTATAATAACTAATGAAGTTTATGTTTAAAAAAAATAATTGCTATGTTATAATATAGTAACTGAAAAGAGGCACTATGGAAAAAGTAGATAAATTAAATAAACGAAAAATTGGTCTTGTTTTTCTTATCATGTTAGTAGTTATATTGCTTATCTTTTTTTTATTGATTCCAAGAATCAGTTTGAAAGGTAAAACAACTATTATGTTAAATATTAATAGTGAGTATAAAGAACCAGGATATCATGCTAGTTATTTATTTGACGACTTGACTGATAAAGTTAGAGTATCAGGAAAGGTTAATAACAAGAAAGATGGAGTATATTATCTAACTTATAAAGTAAAAGGACCATTTATTACGGTTAGTACTAAAAGAAAAGTAGAAGTTAAAGATATAGAAAGACCTGTTATTACCTTAGAAGGGGGTAATGAAACTTATATCTGTCCTAATAGTAAATATAAAGAATTAGGATATAAAGCTAGTGATAATATAGATGGAGATTTAACTAAAAAAGTGAAGATAACTGAAAAAGAAAATGAAGTTATTTATGAAGTAGAAGATAAAGCTCATAATAAGACTAGTGTTACTAGAAAAATTCAAGTAGGAGATAAGAGGAAACCTACAATAGAGTTAACTGGTGGTGATATAGTCTTTTCCTATATAGGAGAAGCTTATGTAGAACCAGGTTATAAAGCTACTGATAACTGTGATGGTGATATAACAGGTATGGTTATAACTAGTGGTAGTGTTGATATTAATAATAGTAATGATCAAGTACTAACTTATACAGTAGAAGATAAAGCTCATAATAAGACTGAAGCTAAAAGAACTATAAAAATGGTAAGAAGAGATAGTCCTGGTACTATTTACTTAACCTTTGATGATGGACCTAATTATGGAACTACTAATGTTATTCTAGATATCTTAAAAGAAGAAAATGTAAAAGCTACTTTCTTTGTGACGGGTAAAGGACCAGATGAATTAATTAAAAGAGAATATGATGAAGGACATACTGTTGCTTTGCATACCTTCTCTCATAATTATCAAACCGTCTATCAATCAGTAGATGCTTATTTTAATGACTTAACTAAAGTTCATGATAGAGTAGCATCCATTACTGGTTATGATAGTAGAATTATTAGATTCCCAGGAGGTAGTAGTAATACTATTAGTAGACACTATCAAGAAGGAATAATGACTACCTTAACTAAAGAAGTTATAGAAAAAGGCTATTACTATTATGACTGGAATATATCTAGTGGTGATGCTGGTGAATATAAAGATTCAAGAAGTATCATAAATCAAGTTACTAGAAACTTATCAAAAGAGAGAACTAATATGGTGTTAATGCATGATATAAAACCATATACAAGAGATGCTTTAAGAGAAATTATTAAATATGGTAAGGAAAATGGTTACCACTTTGATAAGATAACAACAGGAACTAAAATGATAAGACAAAAAGTTAATAATTAGAGGAGATGCTATGAAAAAGTATTATAAACCTAATATTTATATAAAAGATATTTATCAAATACCTATTGCTAAACTAAAAAAAGACGGGATAAAAGCTTTAGTCTTTGATCTTGATAATACTATTGCTATGACAAGTGAAAAGTACCCAAATGATAAAGTAGTTAAATACTTTAAGAACTTAAAAAAAGACTTTACCTTATTTATTCTTTCTAATAGTCCTAGAAAAAGAGTTAAACCATTTGGTGATAAATTAGAGATTAAGTATTATCATTTATCCTTAAAACCAAGTACTAGGAATATGAGAAGACTTCTTAGAGAAAATAATCTAGCTAAGGAAGATATAGTCTTAATAGGTGATCAATATATGACTGATATGTTATTAGCTAAAAAATTAAAGATAAAAACAATACTAGTAGATCCAATATCTAATAAAGAATTTAAAATAACTAGTATTAATAGATTTCTAGAGAGAAGAATACTAAAAAGACTAGCTGAAGATAAAATATTAGAGAAAGGAAAATATTATCATGAATGAAGAAAAAAAATGTAAAGGCTGTGGTATTAAACTGCAAGATGAAAATGTTTTACAAGAAGGGTATACTGTTAGTCTAGAACAAGATTATTGTCAAAGATGTTTTAGAATTAAAAACTATGGTGATTATCAAGTAGTTACTAAGAGTAATGATGAATATATAGATATATTAAAAAAAGTAGGAGAGACTAAAGATTTAGTCTTATATATAGCAGATTTGCTAAACTTAGAAGAAGACTTTGAAGAAATTAGAAAGTATATTCCTAATAAAATGATATTAGTCTTAAATAAGAAAGATGTTTTACCAAAATCAGTTAAAGAAGAAAAGATTCTTGACTACTTTAATAATATGGATACACCATTTGAAAAAGTTGTAGTTATTAGTGTAGAAAAGAATCAAAATATTGATTACTTATTAAAACAGATTAAACTATATCAAACTAGTAAAGATGTTTATGTAGTAGGACATACTAATGCTGGAAAGAGTACATTAATTAATAAACTTATTTCTAATTATTCAGATAATAATGAAGAGTTAACTATCTCACCACTTCCTGCTACTACTTTAAGTACTGTAAGAATAGAACTTAATGACTATTTAACATTAATAGATACACCGGGATTAGTTGATAGTGGTAGTATAGTTAATGTAGTAGATAAGAGTACTTTAAAGAAAATAAGTCCTAGAAAAGAGATTAAACCTAAGACTTATCAAGTTAGAAAAGGACAAAGTATATTAGTAGATGACTTGTTAAGAATTGATTATACAAGTGGTGAGAAAAATAGTTTTACTTTCTATATGTCTAATGATTTAAAGATAAGAAAGATAGCAAGTAAGAGAATGGACTTAAAAGAAGAGATGGGTAAGACTACTCATCAGATGAAGTTTGATGAAGATTTATGTATTAATGGCTTAGGATTTATCAAGATGGTTAATCAAGGAACAGTTGATATTTATACTTATCCAAATGTTACAAGTTATACAAGAAAAAATTTAATATAGAAGTGGAGGGATAATAATGAATCAACAAGATATCATAAGAGAGATTAGACAAAAAAATGATATAGTTGATATCATTAGTGAAAAAATCCCTCTTGTTGCTCGTGGTAAAAACTATTTTGGTGTTTGCCCCTTTCATGATGATACTAATCCTTCTATGAGTGTATCAAGAGAAAAACAGATATACACTTGTTTTTCTTGTCATGCAACTGGTAATGTCTTTAACTTTTTAATGGATTATGAACATAAAGAGTTTAGAGAAGTCTTAAAAGAATTAGCTGATAGAGTAGGTATTCCCTTAGTAGGGTATCATGAAGAGAAAAAAGTAACTAAATATGATAAATGGTATGAGATATATAATCTTGCCTTAAAATATTATCAGAATAACTTGATGAGTACCATGGGAAAAGATGCTAGAAGCTATCTTGAGAATAGAAATATAAATGAAGAAGTAATTAAAAAATTTGAACTAGGTTGGTCCTTAGATAATAATAATTTATCTGATCTTTTAACGAAGAAAGGGTATCCAATAGACTTACTTAATCAGGTAGGATTAAGTAGTGGCAATAATGACTTATATCATAATAGATTAATGTTTCCATTACATGATTTAAACGGAAGAGTAATTGGTTTTAGCGGTAGAATCATTACTAGTGGGAAACAAAATAAGTATTTAAATACGAAAGAGACGGAACTCTTTAAAAAAGGGAAACTACTATATCATTATCATATTGCTAAAGAAGCAGTAAGAGTTAGTAAGAATGTAATCATTATGGAAGGATTTATGGATATCATAAGAGCTAGTATTTATGGCTTTGATAATACAATAGCTACTATGGGTACAGCTCTTACTAAAGATCATATTAATAATATCAAGAGATTGTCATTAAACATTATCTTATGCTTTGATGGTGATGAGGCAGGACAGAAAGCAACACTATCAGCTGGAAACTTATTTCAAGAAGCTGGTATAGAAGTTAAAGTAATAGAGTTACCGGAGGAAGATGACCCGGATAGTTTCTTATTAACCAAGGGAAAAGAGGCTTTTGCTAGCTTAATTAATAGTGCTATATACTTTAAAGATTATAAGATTAAAAGATTAAAAAGTAAGGTTAACTTTGCTAGTAGTGAAGAAAAAGCTAACTATATTCATCAAGTTTTAGAAGAAGCTAAGGAAATAGATGATCAAATAAGAATAGAAATAATTTTAAAAGACCTTGCAAAAAATTTCGAAATAGGGTATAATACCTTGGAAAAAAGTTTTCAAGAATTAAAAGGCAAGAAAGAAATCAAACCTTTAAAAATTATGGAAACTAAAGCACCCACTGAAAAACTAGATAAGTATCAAAAAGCTAGTTATGCACTACTTTCTTATATGATTGATTCACCTTGGGTAATAGAAGAGGTAGAAAAATCCCATTTAGTCTTTCCTAATGATAAATTAAGATTATTAGAAAGTGAAATAGTTGATTACTATAGAACTAATGGTTTCATAACTTGGGCTGACTTTTATACTTATCTAGGTACAAATGAGGAACTAATAAAACTCTTATCACAAATAGGATCTTATCCTTTAAAAAGGGAAGTAGATAAAGAAGATATTTCTGATTATAAAAGTGTTATTCTAGATTATAGTAGAAAACAACAAATCAAAAGATTAAATAAGAAATTATTAGATACTATTGATCCACTAGAACAAGCAAGACTTGCCGAAGAGATAAGAAAAATAAGGATTGGGGAGAAGCAAAATGGTAAATGAAATTAAAACTATTGAACAAAGAAAAGAAAGCCTTCTAAAAAGAGGAAGCGAAAAAGGATTTATCACTTATGAAGAAATGGCTAATGAATTAAAAGGATTAGAACTAGATAGTGATAGTCTTGATGACTTATATAACAGTTTAGTAGATGCTGGTATTGAAATAGTAAGTGAAGATGCTAATGATACAGAAGCTAGTGCTGAAGAAATAACTGATGATACTTTAGTTGAAAATATTACTTTATCTAAGGATATTAAGATTAATGATCCCGTTAGAATGTATTTAAAAGAAATTGGTAGAATTCCCTTACTTACTTCTGATGAAGAGTTTGAAAATGCTCGTCGTGCCCTTGAAGGTGATGAAGAAGCTAAAAGGATTTTAGCTGAATCAAACTTACGTCTAGTTGTTTCTATTGCTAAACGTTATGTAGGAAGAGGTATGCTTTTCCTTGATCTTATCCAAGAAGGAAATATTGGTCTTATGAAAGCCGTTGATAAATTTGATCCAGAAAAAGGATATAAATTTTCAACCTATGCAACTTGGTGGATTAGACAAGCTATTACTAGAGCTTTAGCCGATCAAGCAAGAACTATTCGTGTTCCTGTTCATATGGTTGAAACTATCAATAAACTAGCTCGTGTTCAACGACAATTAACACAAGACTTAAATAGAGAACCAACTGATGAAGAGATAGCTAAGAAATTAGGAATTTCTGTAGAAAAAGTAAGAGAAGTATATAAAATTAGTCAAGATCCCGTATCACTTGAGACACCAATTGGTGAAGAAGATGATTCTCATTTAGGAGACTTTATAAGAGATGAGAGAACTGTTAGTCCGGAAGAGTATGCTACAGAAGAGTTATTAAAAGAAGAATTAGCCGGTGTTTTATTAACATTAACTGATCGTGAAGAAAAAGTATTAAGACTTCGTTTTGGACTAGATGATGGACAATGTAGGACCCTTGAAGAAGTAGGACAAATCTTTGGAGTTACCAGAGAGAGAATTAGACAAATAGAAGCGAAAGCTTTAAGAAAATTAAGACATCCATCTAGATCTCGTAAGTTAAAGGACTTCTTAACAGACTAATGAAAATAAATGATCGTTTAAAACTAGTTGGAGATTATGTTGATAAGGGAAGTATTCCTCTTGATATTGGATGTGATCATGCAAAGTTATCCATCTATTTATTGAAAGAGAAAAACTTTCCTTTTGTTTATGCTTCTGATAATAAAATTGGTCCCTTAAATCAAGCAAGAGAAAATGTAAATTACTATAACTTAGCAGATAAAATAGAATTAATTAAAGCTGATGGACTTAATTCTCTTAATGATAAAATCGATACTATTACTGTAACTGGTATGGGTGGTTTAACTATAAATAAAATGTTTTTGGAAAATAAGAATAAACTTACTAATATTAAAACTATCATCTTATCCCCAAATAACTTTATCAAAGAAGTAAGAGAGACTATTAATATGCTAGGATACTATCTAAAAGATGAAGAATTAGTAGAAGAAAGTAATAAATTATATCATATCTTAGTTTTTTCTAAGGGAAATAAAACTTATTCTGATAAAGAGTTATACTTGGGACCTATTCTAATGACTAAAAATAATGAAATCATAAAAAAATTTTACAAGAGTGAGTTAACTAATATAAATAATCTTTTATTAAATAATAAAATCTCTATAGATAAAAAAGAAAAACTTATAAGAATAAAAGAATATTTGAAAAGTTTAAATGAAAATAATTATTAATTTAAATGAAATGTTACTTTTTATCATGCATTAATAACAGGATAGGACTAGTCTCATCTTGTTTTTTAGTGT
>OHBM01000901.1_pt1 | contig 23244 bp, 18 predicted proteins | sample 1577251 | NCBI WGS metagenome assembly OHBM01 (sample SAMEA3541557, study PRJEB24748) | human gut metagenome | biome: human gut; feature: human-associated habitat; material: faeces | place: China | collected 2012 | reverse complement strand
TGTGGCGGGCGGGCAGTTTCAAGCCAAGAGCAGCGCCGCCAGCATGAGCCTGAACGCCAAAACCGGCGTTGGCATCGTGGCGGGGACAACGGTAAGCATCGAGGCCGGAACCTTTGTGAGCATCGAGGCCACGGGCGCTTTGAGCGTGACGGCGGGATGAGAAATAGCATCCTGGCTCATTCCCACACCTGTATCTTCAAATCGAACCTGTAGTTCAGTGGCTGTTCTTCTTACTTCTACTGTTACTACACCATGCTCATTCGTATACTTGATTGCATTACTTAATAAATTGATCCAGACCTGCTCCATACGGCTTTCATCCGCTTCAATAATGAATTCCTTTTTAGGATGAATGAATTCTATTTCAATATCCTTGCTTAAAGCCGCATTATCTTCCATCTCAATAACACGGTTAAGCTGTTCAATAAGTGGGAATTCACTCTTATCTAATGATGTATCTTCACCATCTAATAATGTTAATTGAAGCATATTCTTAGATAGATGAGACAAACGATTTGAATTGAACAATATAATATCAGCATATTTCTGTCTTTGTTCATCTGTCAGATTCTCATTCTTTAATATTGTCGCAAATCCACTAATAGCCGTTAAAGGTGTTTGGAACTCATGAGATACATCCGATATAAATTGTTGGCGGATTGTTTCCTGCTTAGCGAGTCTTACTGCCATTTGATTGAAGGAAGCATACAATGAGGATATTTCATCCTTTCCTTCATAATTGACACGCACCTTATAATTCCCTTTCGCAAGCTCATCAGTGACCTTTGTGAGACGTGAGATTGGTTTCACAATAATATCTGCAACAATCAGGAAGACAATACTTCCTGTCATCATAAAGATGATAGCTGCACTTGTATAAGACTTCATAAAGATATCTTTTGTAGCAGAAAAATCCTTCTGAACTGTAATCACATATGTCTGATTATCAATTTTAAATGCTTTCGCATATTGCGAAATGATTCCTTCACTACGTAATGACTTATCTTTTGAAGTCGCAAGTGTTTTTAATTCATCATCTTTAAGTATAAGTTTCTTATTAACATGTCCAAAGCTTTTTGTCTGTCCTTCACATGTGACAGTAAAAGACATTTCTGATGTTTCTGAATAATCCGCTAAAATCTTATCCTGATCCTTATCATCAATTAACTTGATCAAATCTGCAATATGATCGGAAGAATGTTCTAACTCTTCTAATGCCAGTTGATCAGAGTCATGATTATAAGATCTGATTGTAAAGAAACAACAGATTGAAAAGCTTAATAAAGATGTTAATAAAAAGCCAATTATAAGTTTACTATAAATAGACTTCATTACTCAACCTCTATTTTATAACCTAAGCCACGTACTGTCACAACTTTGAATCCTGGGAGATGCCCAAGATTCTCACGAATACGCTTAATGTGAACATCTACTGTACGATCAAAACCGTCATAATCCATTCCCCATATTTTTTCAATTAGCTGTTCTCTTGTGAAAATCTGATTTGGATTCTTTGCGAGTTCAAATGCCAATTCAAACTGTTTTAAAGGAAGATGGATAATCTGATCCTGATAACGTACTTCATATTTATCACCATCAAAGATGACGTCACCAATCTTCACTACATTGGAAGAATTAATACTATATCGTTTTAAGATTGTTTTAACACGTGCCATTAATTCATCTGGGTCAAAAGGTTTTGTAACATAGTCATCAATACCTAAAGAGAACCCTCTTAATTTATCTTTTGATTGTGATTTAGCTGTCAACATAATGACTGGAAATTCACGATATTGTCTCATCTGTTCAACAAGTTCAAAACCATCCATTCCAGGCATCATGATATCTACAACAGCCAAATCAATATATTGGTTTTCTACTATATCCAATGCTTCTTCAGCATTAGCTGCTTCAATTGTATCAAAACCTGCTTTATCAAGATAGAAACGCACTAATTCTCTAATATGCATTTCATCATCTACAACCATGATTTTAGATTTCATCTTATTTCACCTCATTTTTTCTCATTATATCATACTTATTGCATCATGAAGAGATGAAAGTAAGTCCTCAAGCTGATCTAGACTCGAAAGTGTTGCACCTGAAGCAAGGGCATGTCCTCCCCCACCAAACTTAGCAGCCACTTCATTAATAATCGCATTTCTAGAACGAATAGAGACACGATAGACATTATCTTTCGTATTTTCTGTAATAGCACACCAGACTTCAAATTCCTTGACATTCGCAAGTGTATTGACGTAGCTAGAGCCTTCTTCACGACTAATACCTAATTCTTTAAGGTCTTCATCCTTCAATATATAGTAAGCCACTTTACCATCGACTTTATAATTGTTCAAGATAAACTGTGTGACTTTTAAATCTTTTTCTTCTCTTAAATACATTGTTTGATAGATTTCTTCAATATTAATACCTGATTCCAACAAGTAAGATGCTGCCCTGAATGTACGGGCATCTGTAGAGCGATACATAAATCTATTTGTATCACCAATAATACCCATATATAAAGCACGTGCACCTTGTTCATTTAAAGAATAAGCATCCTTTACTTCTTCTAATAATAGAGAAACAATCTGAGAAGCACTTGATGCAGTGGCATCTTCAACATTGATATCTCCATAAGAATCTACGACGATATGATGATCAATCTTAATGATCTTCTTACATACTGAAATATCACCATCAATACGTTCACGATTAGCTGTATCAATCACAATACCTAGAGTAGGAAGTTCTTTTTCTTCATCTATAGGGGCATTTAATTTTTCCCATAAAACATTCTCAAAGTTCCCTTTTAACACAACATTGATTTTTGGAAAGTTTTCTTTCAAGAAACAATACATACCTACAGTAGAACCAAAAGCGTCATAATCAGGATTAATATGACGATATAAGAATACTTGTTTATATTGTTTTAATAAATTAATTATTTTATCCATAATTCAACCCACCTTTTCCCCCATTTTAACATATTTTCATAGAAATAAAAAAGACAGAAATCAATATATGACTTCTGTCTGTCATTTTATCCTAAATGCAATAGTTTCATAGTATCTCTAGCGATTTCTACTTCTTCGTTTGTAGGGATTACAAAGACATCAATCTTAGAGAACGGATGAGAGATTAATCTATTTTCGTCTGAACGAATCTCATTTGATTCTTCATTTAAGAATACGCCTAGTGCACGAGAACAATCATCGATAATCAAACGTCTTAAGTAAGCAGCGTTTTCACCTACACCTGCAGTGAAGGCAATTGCATCTAAGCCACCTAATTCTACGAAATACTGACCAATATATTTAGAAACAATACGTGAATATAATAAACCAGTTAATAATGCACGTTCATCACCTTCATTGAATAAAGCATTTTCAATATCACGTGAATCTGAAGAAATACCTGAAATACCAAGCATTCCTGATTTCTTATTATAGATATCTAATACTTCATCAGGTGTTTTATTTAATTTCTTACATAAGTAAGGCATGATAGATGGATCGATTGTACCACATCTAGAGCCCATCATTACACCTGCTAGTGGTGTGAATCCCATTGATGTATCAATACACTTACCATCTAATACTGCAGAAAGTGATGCGCCATTACCTAAATGACATACGATGATACGTGAATGTTTTGGATTACCTAATTCTTTAATAACCTGTTCAGAAACATATTTATGACTTGTACCATGTGCACCATATTTTCTGATTTTATAGTCTGTGTAATATTCTAATGGTAATGGATATAAATATCTTTCTCTATCCAATGTCTGATGGAATGCTGTATCAAATACGAATACATGTCCCACTCCTGGAAGAGCTTCTTTGAATGCGCGATATCCTACTAAGTGTGCAGGGTTATGTAGTGGTGCTAATTCACATAACTCTTCTACCTTACTTACTACGTCTTCATTTACAACAGCACTAGAATCAAAGTATTCACCACCATGTACAATACGATGTCCTACCCCTTCAATTTCTTCTAGCTTTTCAACAATTTTTTCCTTCACTAATGCTTCTAACACTAAAGAAACAGCGACCTTATGGTCTGGAATAGGTAATTTTTCTGTTTTCTTCTGTCCATTATGTTTAATAGTAAAAATTCCTTCTTCTAGTCCAATTCTTTCCACAATACCTGAGCAGATTACTAGTTCTGAAGGCATTTCTAATAACTGGAATTTTAATGATGAACTACCAGCGTTTACCGCCATGATTTTAGCCATATTATAACCTCCTTAAAATCATATAATTTTATTTTACTAAAATAAGATATAAAACACAACAAAAATATTGTAAGCGTTGACATTTATTTTACGTTTATTTCAGGACTTATTTCGGTTCTATCTATGGAGGAAATTAATCGTACTCCTGCAATACTTTTAACTAGAACTATAGACAAAGACCACTGCATCAGATTCCAGAGTAAATACTATTTTCCAGTAACTGAAAACTGTGACAGAAGATACTTTGCAAGAAAGACTGACTGCATGGTCATTGAGTCATTTGATCGACAGTTTCTGGCAAATATCGCTGATAAGCTTTATCTAATGGAAGAAGTACCCAAACATGAACTAGTATCAAAGGAATTTGATGTTCCTAAGGAAGCACCTAAGAAAGAAAAGAAAAAGTATATTCCTCCAATGAATCATCCATGGAGAAAAGACAGCTTTGCGAATTATGCTGCAAAACAAAAGCACCGTTGTGGTGCTCATGTTTGATTATCATTAAAATTTAGGAAACACCTAATTATTTTAAATCACCTTTATTTATTGCTCGTTACAGTCCCCTTTTTCATTGTTTTCTGCATAAGTTCTTTCTATTATAACTATTTCATTTCAAAAAGTATTATCAGCAATATTGTTAAACCAATATGTAATCCAAACCAACCAAACCAAGCTATTCCAAATGTACTAGATAACCACACACAAACAAAATATCCTATAACAGCGACTACAGGTGTATATTTCGATTCTTTATATACAAGATAACTTAAAAACAAATAAAATAATGTAATAAAAATATTTGCATAATCATCATCAATATTGCTTAGTAACACTGAAAAATTAATAATATTAAATATTAAAAGTACAAAAGATAATAATAATCGTCTGATTTTCAACATATAAGTTTACTCCCTTTACCAAAATAATTGCGGATATATTGCTCTGCTTTGTGTGTCATCTATAATTTCAATTGCTTTTATATCTGAAAGTGTATTTTTTATCTGTATTAAATTCTCATAAGTGTTTTTCTTATCAGTTTTCACAAAGTAAATTGATAAAATTCCATTTTTAAAATTATTCGCTAAGTTCAAGAAAAATGTTGCTACTAGATCATCAAATCTAGCTTAACATCAGATTTTCTACTTCATATGAAACTGGAAAAGTAAACATTGAAGAGATGGCATCTGTGATTCTTAGAATGATTGTGGACACAGAAATCTTCAGTATCAAAATGATAAGAGCTATACCTATGCCCACTTCAATTAAGGAAGCATATTACAAGTATTGTTATGGGATTTTTTTGAATAAGTTAACGTAAAGCAACAATTTACTTAAAAAAGCGAAATTGTTTAATAAATTTATTATGATTGAAAAAATGCTTTATACCTCCTCTCTTTTAAATATGCTTTTATTATTAATCAATCATATTTATAATCTTATCATAATGTTTTTTTGGGAAAATGAATAGTGCTTTTGTATATAATGCACATATTTTGATGATGAATTCATAATACCTAAAGTGGAATTTAACTTTTCACTTTAGATTTATGATTTTTATGCAAAAAATGCTTGCATGCCCTAAATCTATATGGTATATTAAGTAGGCAGTCCGATGCAGACATACTCAAGAGGCTGAAGAGGCTCCCCTGCTAAGGGAGTAGGATGGGTAACTGTCGCGAGGGTTCAAATCCCTCTGTCTCCGCCATTTAGAATTTAAAACCCTTATGGGTTTTTATTTTATTTATAAGTAAAAAGGTCATAAATATCAAGTTGATATCTACGACTTTTTTTATATCATATTTTTACTACTTAATTTCATCATAAGTTTATCGATAAGTATTTCAAAGAAAGTATATAATCTATGTGATAAATACATTAAGATAAATGCTAGGAAAATCATAAAGACATTAAAATGTGTTATAGAAAATAAAGTAGTTAAGTTAAAGATAGCATATATAAATAGATAAAACATTGTACTAAATAGAATTAATCTTATTCTATTAAATGGTCTACATATCTTAAATAAAAGAATAAATGACGTATAACCAGTCAAAGTTAAACATAGGGTTGATATTTTAGCATAACTAAGACTAAACATCTGCCCTGCTAGACATATTAGTAAAATATTTAAGATAATTGTAAAAGCCGGTGGTGCTGATTTTTTTAAGACATTCACTAAGAACTTTCCTTTTACTCTTTCTTTATTAGGTTCAAGTGCCAAGACAAATGATGGTATTCCAATAGTTACTACACTAGCAAGAGTTAACTGAATAGGAATAAAAGGATAAGACATTTCAATGAAAAGAAATAAGAAAGCTAGTATTCCTGCATAAATAGTTTTAACTAGGAATAAAGAGGCTGATCTTTCAAGATTATTTATACTTCTTCTCCCCTCTGCTACGACACTAGGCATAGAAGCAAAATTAGAATCTAGTAAGACTAATTGGGATACACTTCTTGCAGCATCACTTCCAGAAGCCATGGCAATAGAACAGTCAGCTTCTTTTAGAGCTAAACAATCATTAACACCATCTCCCGTCATGGCTACATTGTGCCCTGCTTCTTTTAAAGCTCTAATAAGTAAGTGCTTTTCTTCTGGTTTAACCCTTCCAAATACATCATACTCTAAAGCTGCTTTTTGTATTTCTTCTTCGCTATTTAAAGTAGATAAATCTATCACTCTAAGCTTTTCAGTAAGTCCTGCTCTTTTAGCAATAGCTGATACAGTAATAGGATTATCTCCAGATATAATTTTAATAGCAACACCTTGTTCTTTAAAGTACTCTAATGTTTTCTTAGCTTCTTTTCTAACTTTATCTTGTAATAAAATAAATCCTAAAGCTTTTCTTTCTTCATTCTTTTTACCGTAATTATTAACCTTGACTAGAACTAAAACACGATACTTTTTAATATAATCATCTAACATCTTTTGATAACTCTTACCATGATCTTTTAAAACAAATTCTACTGCTCCAATCAAATAGGTATCAGTAGCAAACTTTACACCAGAATATTTCTTTTCGGATGAAAAAGGAATAACTTCTTCTACTTTCCATTTTGGTTTACGATAATAAGCATCTCTTATAGCAATAGCAGTAGCATTTTTATCTTTTGTAGCTGCCATCATACTACCTAAAATATCTCCTAGTGAAGCTTTAGTTTCTCCATCTAGTGGAATAACATCAACTACTTCCATCTTACCTTCTGTAATAGTACCTGTCTTATCAAGACAAATAACATCAACTCTAGCCAGAGATTCAATACAGTATAAATCTTGTACTAAAACTTTTTCTTTAGAAAGACGAATAACAGAAACAGCAAAAACAGTTGACGTTAATAATACTAACCCTTCTGGTATCATCCCTATAATAGCTGCTACTGTGTTAACAACAGCATTTTGCAAAGTATTACCTGATAAATATAACTGTCTTGCAAAAAGTAAGATTCCAAGAGGAACTATAATAACTGAAATAGTCTTAACTATTTTATTAAGAGAACGCATAATTTCAGATGATATTGGTTTTATGTATTTAGTATCACTTGATATTTTAGCAGTATAGTTATCATATCCAATATGTTCTACCTTAGCTTTAGCATTACCGCTTACAATAAAACTACCTGATAATAGCATATCGCCTTCTTTTTTTATTAAGGTATCACTTTCACCCGTTATAAATGACTCATCAACTTCCACTACTCCATCTACTATAATAGCATCTGTAATTACTTGGTTACCTAATTCAAGTAAAATAATATCATCTAAAACAACTTCATCTAGATTAACATCATATTCTTCCTTATCTCTTAATACTTTAACTTTTGATGCTGATACCACTGATAATTTATCAATAACACTTTTAGAATGTAATTCTTGAAATGTACTAATAACAGTATTTAAAACGATAATAAGTAGAAAACCAAGATTCTTATAGCTACCTACTAAAATAATTGCTACTGCTAAAATAGCATTGATTATATTAAATAATGTAACAGTATTTTCTAAGATGATTTCTTTAGCACTTTTTGTTTTTACATTTGTATTAAAGTTAACTAAATTGTCTTTAATTCTTTCATTTACTTGTTCTTTACTAAGACCAATATTCTTATCAGGATTATATCTTTTACTCATCTAATCACGTCCTTTCTTACCAATTATAACATAATAATAGAAGAATTTAGTAAAATATGTTATAGTATGTCTAAGAGGTGGATATATGAAAAAATTTTTAGCTATTTTACTTACAATAATAGCAACTGCAACTACTATTGTTTTAGTAGGACTATTTACAATTCCTTATGTTGGAAGTGAAGCAATAAAGATTATTGCTAATCAAGCACTTGATGATTCTGTTGTAGATAGTAATGACTTATATCAAGAAGCAGAAGACTTAGGTATTAGTCAAGATAAGATTGATAAGGCTTTATCTAATGATGAGATGAAAGAATATGTTAATACTATTTTAAAAGAAGTAATTGATAAGAAGACTAGTAATAAAAGTGAAGTTGATGAAGAACTTATCAAAGAAAAAACTAAAGAATTTTTAGAGAAAGTTAATAAGAATTATGATATTAAGCTATCCGATGAAAAGCTAAAAGAAATTAGTGATAATGCTAGTGAAGAAGTAATCGAATCATCTAATGAAATGATTGAAGATAAAGATAATGATATATCTGGATTCTTAGATGTTATAAGTTTTTGTAATAATTCTAAAGTAAGAGGTTTAACTATTATTTTACTAGTAATAGAGTTAGTAGGTATTGCTCTTCTTACTCTTAAAAAGTTAAGTTTCTTCTTATATTATACTTTTATATCTTTATTTACTGCTACTTTAATTGCTATTTTAACTTTCTTAATGAACTTTATACTTAGTAGTGAAAAAGACTTAGAGATACTAGTAAGTCTTATAAGTAAAGGTTATAAATTAGCTTTAGGTTTCTTAATCTTAGGAATAGTATTTATAATCCTTCATAATATTATTAAGCATTATACTAATAAAGAGGTAGTTCCTTTCTAGAACACCTCTTTTAGTTTAGACTTATACCTTTATTTATTTTTTCAAAAACACTAGCTAAATCATCATGTATTACTATATCTGCTAAATAATCGTATGGTGTTTCATCTTTATTAATAAGGACTAAATGTTTACCTCTAAAGTATGTTACTAAAGAAGAAGCAGGATAAACCTGAAGTGAGGTACCACCTACTATTAATAAATCTGCTTCACTTACTTCTTGAATAGCCTCAGTTAATACTTTATTATCAAGAGCTTCTTCATACAAGACAACATCAGGTTTAATAATTCCACCACAACTACACTTTGGAGTACCACTAGATTTAAAAACATACTCACCACTATAAAACTTATGACAATTAATGCAATAGTTTCTTAAGATAGAACCATGTAATTCTAAAACATTTCTACTACCAGCCATCTTATCAAAGCCATCAATATTTTGAGTTATTATAGAGCTTAATAAGTTTTTATCTTCCATTAGTTTTAAAGTCTTATGAATAATATTAGGTTTATAATTAAGACTATTTAGCTTTTCTTTATAAAATTCGTAAAACAAGTCAGTATGTTTCATAAAGAAGTTATGAGATAAAATCTCTTCTGGTGGATACTTTCTTTTTTCTTTGTATAGTCCATTACTACCTCTAAAGTCTTGTAAACCACTAGCAGTAGATACACCGGCTCCACCAAAAAATACTGTTTTTTTAGACATCTTTATATAACTAATTAATTTATCTATTTCCATTTTTTCTCCCCTATAACCATCTTTTATATTTTTTAATATACATTTTCTTAACTATTTCTTCTACTACAATATATAATAATGATAAGAAAATTACAAATATATAAAAGTTAAGTGGTAGATAAGTGAAATGGAAGGACTTAATAGGTGCTAATAAAATTGGTAATATCATAGATGCTATTATACATAAGAAAGTGGAGATTAATAAATATTTATTAGCAGTTGATTCTATAAATGGTATCTTAGCGGTTCTTACAAAATGAACTATTAGAGTTTGAGAAATAACCCCTTCAATAAACCAAGCTGTTTGAAACATTACCGCATGATTAGCATCAAAACCTAATAAATAGTAAAAACCAATAAATGCTACTATATCTATTGAGGAAGCTACAACTCCCATAATATTCATAAATCTTCTTAAATCACTAGTATCCCACTTATGAGGTACTATTAAAAATTCTTTATCGACATCATCAAATGGTATCATTGTTTGTGACATATCATACAATAAGTCTTGAAGTAAAAATTGAATAGGGAGCATTGGTAAGAATGGTAAGAAAATACTGGCTAAGAAAACACTAAAGACATCTCCAAAAGCAGCTGATAAAGCCATTTTCATATATTTCATAATATTTCCATAGACTTTTCTGCCTTCTAATACTCCTTCATAAACTACTTTTAAACTTTTCTTAAGAAGAATTATATCACTGGCTTCTTTAGCTATAGAAGTAGCTGTATTAACACTTATTCCTACATCTGCCCTAATAAGACTTGGAGCATCATTAACACCATCACCCATATACCCAACAACATGTCCATTTTCTTTTAGTAGTTTAATAATATTATCTTTTTCAAGTGGGGTAAGTCTAGCAAAAACAGATACCTCTTCGACCATCTTTTTTTGCTCAGCTAAACTAAGTTTACTAAACTCTTCACCTGTAACTACTTTATCATTAGGAATATCTGCTAATGAACAAATATTTTGTGTTGCTTCAACATTATCACCTGTTAATATCTTAGTAGTAATACCAACTCTTTTTAAATTATTAATAGTGTTTTTAACTCCTGGTTTAATTGGATCTTCAAAAGCTACTACTCCTAAAAAAACTAATCCTTTATCATCAGTAATATTATTATTAGTATACTTTTTACTAGCAAGAGCAATTACTTGCATTCCTTTTTTACTTAATTCTCTAGCTTTAGTTAAAATATCATCTCTTATTTTCTTATTAAGTTTAATTATTTCTTTATTTAAATAAATACTATCACAACTATCTATTACTTCTATTAAAGCTCCTTTAGTAATCATTCTATAATCGTTAGAATCTTTTATAATAATACTAGCTTTTCTTCTTTCATAATCAAATGGTATTTCATCTACCTTTTCATATTTATCTATTTCAATATTTCTTTTCTTAGCATAAGAAATAATTGCCTTATCGACAATATTCTTTATTCCAGTACTATAAATACTATTTATATAAGCATATTTCAAAACATCTATACTATCTTTAAATTCACTATCAAGTGACAAAGTAAGTATTATTTCTCCTTTAGTTAAAGTTCCTGTCTTATCAGTACATAAAACATCTATCGCTCCTAAGTTTTCAATCGCTTCACTTCTTTTTACTAAAGTATCTTTTTTAGCTAGTGATTTAGCACCTTTACTTAAGTTTACGTTAACTATCATTGGTAACATTGATGGGGTAATACCAACTGCTACTGAAACTGCAAAGAAGAAAGCTTCTAAGATATTGCGATGAATAAGAGCATTTAAGATAAATACTAATACTGTAATAACTAGCATATATTGAATTAGGGTTTTACTAATCGCATTCATTCCTATTTCAAAGTTAGTTAAGGTCTTATTTTTTAGAGTTGACTTAGATATGTTTCCAAGATAAGTATCCTTTCCTGTTTTAATAACCAAAGCTTTACCTCTTCCTGTTACTACACTAGTATTCATGAGTAATATTCTCTCCATTGAAAGTAAGCTTTTACCGTTCTTACTAATTTTCTTTTCTACTGGAACACTTTCACCTGTAAATACACCTTGATTAACAAATAAGTCTTTAGATTCTAATAAAATAGCATCACTAGGTATAATACTTCCAGCATTAAGTTCAATTATATCCCCTACTACTATATCTCTTGTAGGTATCTCCTTTACTATACCTTGTCTAATAACAGTAGTTACTGTAAATATCTTAGACTTTAGTCTTAAATCAAATTTATAAGCCGAATAATCTTGAATAAGTCTAATAATACTACTAGTAAGTGCTAACATTACAATTATTAAAGCTCCTAATTTATCACCTAATAAAAAGTTAATAGTGGCTAAAATTATTAGGATATAGATAAATGGATCTTTAAAAGAATCTATTAAAAAGGTAAAAATACTTTTCTTCTTTTCCTCATTAATAACGTTTTTTCCATATTCTTCTCGTCTTTTAGCAACTTCCTTACTGCTAAGTCCAACATCTTTACTATTAAATATTTTAAATAGATAATCATTATCTTTATCTAAATAATCTTTATATTCTTTATATAATGTTTCTTCATTAAAATTAACTATATCTTTTTTAGAAAACTTTGGTACCATAAAAATCCCTACCTTCTAATTAATTATAGAACAGTTTAGAATTTATTTCTATTTTTTTCTTATTTTTATCGTATCTTTATCAGTAAGATGTCCAATTAATAGTGATGAGTTTACATCATGATTTCTATAGTTTTCATTAACTTTTGTTTCATCATAGTTAGCATAACAATATTTACATAGGTGTTTACAAGAATTATAAGCACCAATATCTACCATTTCAACACAATTACATAGATTTCCTTTTCGCATTTTTCCTTTCTTATAGTTCTTACCAGTTAACGAATATGCTAATCTTTTACTAAGACAATCTTCTTTAATAAAACCATACTCCACTAAGTTTTCTTTTTCAAAACATGTTTGACAAGTAATATTATATTTACTAGCTATTCTACTAAAATTAACTCCTATTTCTTTATAATCTTCTTTAGTAAAAGGAATTATCTTTAAACTATTCTTATTCTTTCTTACATTCTTATAATCATCAATAAAAGAAATTATTATATGATTAGTACAACCATCTAGTAAAGAACAAAGTCTTTCAAAAGCTTTAATATTATAATTAAGATTATACTTTTCACTTAGAAAAATAGGATCATATCTAATATAAATATTATCTTTACCAATAATATCAGCTATTTGTTTAACTCCATCTATTATTAAACTTTTATTAGGAACATTTAATTCTATATCATTTTTATAGGGTGTTATTGTTACATTAAATAAGACTTTCTTTTTAAACTCTTTTAGATAAGGTATTATAGGTAAAGGATTCTTAGTACAAAAGTATAATAAATCCACATCATCAAAATAGATTCTACTTACTAAACTAGGATAAAAGGGATTTCTAACATCTACATAGCCATCTTTATATCTATTAACAAACCAAGGAGTATAAAAAGCTACTATATCAGTTCTACCACTTACAAATAAAATCATTTTTCACCATTATAATTTCTTAATTTTAAATTTACAGATAGGAACATTTTCTTTATTTGTTACATTATAATCAGTAACTCTTTTAGCATATAAGTCTTTAACAACATCATTTGTTCTTATATTACGAATATCTAGTCCCTTACTAAATCTATCTTCATAAAACTCTATAGCATCAGTATAACCAAATAGAAACCAGTCTTCTTTAATTGAATCTTCCGAAACATTTACATTAATCATAGCTTGATTAGTTACAACAGATCCTAAAAAATCATACTTTCCATTTATAAAGCCATTCTTATAAGCTAAAAATCTAGTCATTATTATTTCTTCCATATTTTTCTTCCTTTCTTTTATATATTTTTTTCAAGTAGAATTATTATACCACAGAAAATATGTTCGTCAATAGTTTTTTGCTATTTTAAAATAAAAAGTGCATAACAGGTGCACTTTTAATGTTAATAAACCATACTCTATATTTCCATTCCAAAAATACAGTTATTGTATAAAAATTTAAGTAGAGATTCCATTTCATTAGTATTATAGTATTCTGTAAGTAAACTATTAAATTCCTTAAAATATTCCTCTTTAATAGTAATAACTCCACAACCATTTTCTATCATAATCTTATTAGCTACTATCATACTGGTTCTCTTATTACCATCCCAAAAAACCTGTGTACGCATCAAATAAAGCATAAGTACTAAGCTTCTTCTAGTTATGTTCTTCTCTTCCATAATATTTTTTATATCAGCAATTATTTTTGCTTCATTCGGTATATCTGGAATATAATCCACACCATTTATACCGACTTTTCCTGTTCTAAGCACTCCCCACTCCAATGACTCATTTCTTGAAACAAATGAATTAATTTTACATATAAAATCAAGGGTTATGGCTTCATCTATATTAGAGAGAACAAAATTCCAAGCATCCCTTAAATTTAAAATACAATTAATCTCATCCAATCTTAATGAAGGAACATTAGCGCCATCCAGAATAGTTTTTGTATCTGGATAAGTTGTATTTATTCCTTCTAACTTTGCACTATTATAAATACTAGATACTAGTACCTTCTTAGCTAAAAAAACATTTTCTTTTTTAGTTAAGTTATATTTGTCCAACATATCTTCCCTCCTACTATAATAATCTAACAAAAAAAACTCTATTTCAAATAGAGCTTTAATTACAATACATGGTGGGCTGTTAGGGATTCGAACCCTAGACCCACTGATTAAGAGTCAGTTGCTCTACCAACTGAGCTAACAGCCCATGAATTGATTTACTACGTTAGTATAGCACATTTACTTTTAAAAGGGAATACCTAAATTGTAGTAAATCAACGATATTTTAAAGAAAATTAATTATTTTTCCATTTTTTCATAAATAATTCTTGTAATTCATTACATTTATCAACGTCCATTGGTGGTACATCTTTTAATGGATTATTTATACCTAACTCTTCATATTTAGAAAATCCCATGTGATGGAACGGTAAAAACTCTACCCTTTCCACATTATCAATCTTTTTTAAATATTCTACTAATGAGTCAATATATTCTTCACTATCCATCATACCAGGTACAACTACTTGTCTTATCCAGACTGGTTTACCACTTTTATTCATCGCTTCAATAAATTTTAAAGAGTCATCCATTTCTCTACCAGTTAAATGTTTATAACCTTCTCTTGTAGTAAACTTAACATCAAATAAAATTAAATCAACAAGACTAAGAATTTCATCATAATCGCCTTTTCCTACTCCACAAGTATCTAAAGCGATATGAATATCTTCTTTCTTTAACTTTTTACAAACATCAGTTAGAAACTCAATTTGAAGAAGGGGCTCTCCACCAGAGAAAGTTACCCCTCCTGAGTTTCTTTTAAAATATGGTTTACTTCTTAAAACTTTCTTAACAAGTTCATCACTAGTAATATTATCTTCTCTTTTAACCCACATCTCTGGATTATGACAATAAAGACAGCGAAGACGACAACCTGTTAAAAAGACAACTGTTCTAATACCAGGTCCGTCAACAAGACCAAATGTTTCAATAGAATCGATTGCACCAGTCATTTACATTTTCTCATGGAAAGTTCTTGCAATTACTTCCTCTTGTTGCTTTCTTGTAAGTTTATTAAATCTAACTGCATAACCAGAAACACGGATTGTAAGTAGTGGATATTTATCAGGATTATTCATAGCATCAATTAGAGTCTCACGATTTAGTACGTTTACATTTAAGTGATGTGCTCCTTGAATAAAGTAACCATCTAGTAATGATACTAAGTTTTCAATACGTTCTTCTTCACTATGTCCTAAAGTATTAGGAACAATTGAGAATGTATTAGAAATACCATCACGACAGCAGTTAGCCCAATCTAGTTTTGCTACTGAGTTAAGGGATGCTATAGCACCAGATGAATCTCTTCCATGCATTGGGTTAGCTCCTGGAGCAAAGGCAACACCTGCTTTTCTACCATCTGGAGTAGCTCCTGTATTAGAACCATATACTACATTTGAAGTAATTGTTAAAATAGATAATGTTGGATGAGCCTTTCTATAACAAGGATGTAAACATAACTCTTCATAGAATTTATTAATTATTTCTTTAGCAATATCATCTACTCTATCATCATCATTACCAAATTTAGGATAATCTCCTTCAATTTCAAAATCAACAGTTATACCATCTTCATCTCTAATTGGTTTTACTTTGGCATATTTAATAGCTGATAGTGAATCTACTGCTACTGAAAATCCAGCTACACCATAAGCCATTAATCTATTAACATAAGTATCATGTAAAGCCATTTGACCAGCTTCATAAGCATATTTATCATGCATGTAGTGAATAATATTCATAGCATCAGAATAGATTCTTGCTACTTCATGCATCATCTTATAGTAAGCATCTTTTACCTTATCATAATCAAGTACTTCATCAGTCATCTTTTCAAAACCTGGAATAACTAAATCACGTCTTACTTCATCAACGCCACCATTTAGAGCATATAACAAAGTCTTAGCAAGGTTACAACGAGCTCCAAAGAATTGCATATCTTTTCCAATTCTCATTGCTGATACACAACAAGCTATACCATAATCATCACCCATAGATGGACGCATTACATCATCATTTTCATATTGAATAGAGTCAGTCGCAATACTTACTTTAGCACAATATTTCTTCCAAGGCTCTGGTAACTTATCAGCCCATAAAACAGTCATATTAGGTTCAGGAGCACTCTCTAAGTTTTCTAGTGTATGAACAATTCTGAAACTTGTCTTATTAACTAATGTTTCTCCTTCATTAGTCATACCACCTAATGAACAAGTAACCCAAGTAGGATCACCTGAGAATAATTCATCATATTCTGGTGTTCTTAAGTGTCTTGCTGCTCTTAGTTTAATAACAAATTGATCAACTATTTCTTGAACATCACTTTCAGTTAGAGTACCATTTGCTAAATCTCTTTCAAAGTATATATCAAAGAAAGCATCTACTCTACCTAAGCTCATTGCAGCACCATTATTTTCTTTAATAGCTGCTAAGTAACCAAAATATGTCCATTGTACTGCTTCTTTAGCATTTTTTGCTGGTCCAGAAATATCAAATCCATAGCTTTTAGCCATTTCTTTAATTTCATTTAAAGCTCTATACTGCATTGATATTTCTTCACGAAGTCTAATAGTTTCATCATCCATAACTGTTATCTTCATATTATCCCAGTCATTTTTCTTCTGTTCCATTAAATAATCAATACCATATAATGCTACTCTTCTATAGTCTCCTATTATTCTTCCACGTCCATAAGCATCAGGAAGTCCTGTCAATAACTTATTATGACGAGCACGTCTAATCTCTGCTGTATAAGCATCAAATACTCCATCATTATGAGTCTTAACAAGATTAGTATCTTTTATAAAATGTTCAAGAGTAGGATCCATCTTATAACCATAAGCTTCTAACTCTTGATAAACCATCTTTATTCCACCTTTAGGAACAATTTCTCTTTTACCAAGTTCATCAGTTTGAAGTCCAACAATTACATCATCATCTTCTGAGATATATCCTGGTTTAAAAGCATTAATTCCCGCAGGATTTACTGTATCTATATCGATAACATGTTTTTTAACTTCTTCTTTACACATATCATCATAGACTTTTAAAACTCTCTTAGTTTTATCAGTTGGTCCTACTAAAAAGCTTTCATCACCTTCATATTTTTTATAATTTTTCTTTATGAAATCATTTACATTAATTTCTTTTGTCCAAGCTCCTTCATTAAAGCCTTTCCATTCTTCTTTCATCTTTCATACCTCCTACTTCTATAGTATATCATGTATCAAGTTTCTTACTCAAATATCTTAGAAAAATTTTACAATATTTTACCCATAAATAATAGAAAATAACTATTAAAGTTATTTTCTAGTTCTAATTATGTAATTTAAATGCCTAAAGCCATCTTTTACTGTTCTAAGATGAGATTTACCACCTCTTCCATCTTTATATAATATAATTGGTATCTCACATATTTTTTTATTATTTTTAGCAAACTTATAAATTATTTCTGTAGCAAATTCCATTCCTTCACATTCTAAGAATGGTAAATCTTCTTTGATTACCCCTCTTAAGCCACAATGAAAATCAAACAAATTCACTTTATATACCTTTCTACCAATAAAAGACAGGATAGGAACACCTATCTTATGAGATAAACTCATAGCTCCTTTTTCTATTCCACCTTTAAATCTATTACCATTTACTAAGGAATATCCTTCCCTCAATTTAACTAAATAATTATCAAGAGATGAAAAGTCATAACTATCATCACAATCACCATAGATAATATACTTTCCATAACTGTTATTTAAACCCGTTATTAGGGCATTACCATATCCCTTTTTAGGTTCAAAACATACCCTTGCCCCTAACTTTTTAGCAATAGATATAGACCCATCACTACTACCATTATCAACTACTAATATTTCTCCATCTATATTATTTTCTTTCAAATAATCTTTAGCTTTTTTTATACAATTACCTATAGTTTTCTCTTCATTTAAGCAAGGCATCAGTATCGTTAATTCTTTATCAAATATTATTTTTCTTTCCATATACATAAACTGCTACTGTTGATAACATTAAGATAATAAAGATTCCTGCTATTACATAGGTAGTAGTATATGTATTAGGGTTTTCATCTATATTATCTTTTTTTACTTGTGATTCAACTTTTTCCCATTTAGCATATAACTCTAATGTTTCTGGTGCATTCTTACCAATCATTGTTATTCTACTATCTTCCTTATAATCACTAGTCTTGTACCATCCTAGAAATTTATATCCTTCTCTTTTAATATCTTTTAGAAGGATATCAGTTTCTCCTTCATAGTAACTTTCTATATTATCATTTACAGCATCAAAAGTATTATTATATATTACATTCTTTTTGTTATCATCAATAAGAGAATAATTAACACTGATGCATGTATACAGTCCACAAAAGTTCCAAATATCTAAAGTGATTTTTACTTTTTTACCAGCTGATATTTGTCTATCGTTATCAGGTAATTGATAAAAGGAAGGTATAGAAAAGGTATACACCTTACTAAATATACCTTCTGAATTGGAATAATATCCTAGTTCATCATCACCATAATAGTGTATTCTTGCAAGTTCAAAATTATCATCCCTTTTATTACCATCATAGATGATTTTATCTCCTGCCTCCACTTCTATTTCTTTATCAAACTCTAAATTAGAAATATCAATTTCTTTAGCATCTACTCTTGGAATTAGTACTATAAATGCTACTAGCATTACTATTAAATAACTAATCTTTCTCATATGAAATCTCCTATATATTATTTTTCTTTCCATATACATAAACTATTACTGTTGATAACATTAAGATAATAAAGATTCCTGCTATTACATAGGTAGTAGTATAAGTATTAGGATTTTCCTCTATATTATCTTTTTTTACTTGGGATTCTATTTTTTCCCATTTAGCATATAACTCTAGTGTCTCTGGTGCATCCTTATCAATAATTGTTATTCTACTATCTTCCTTATAATCACTAGTTGTATACCATCCTAGAAATTTATATCCATCTCTTTTAATATCTTTTAGAAGAATATCAGTTTCTCCTTCATAGTAACTTTCTACATTATCATTTACAGCATCAAAGATATTATTATATATTACATTCTTTTTAATATCATCAACAAGAGAATAATTAATTGAGATAAATTTATTAATTTCGCAATTATTAGAAGTAGATAAAGTGATTTTCATTCTTTTACCATCTGGTATTTGAATATCATTATCTGGTAATTGATAAAACCAATGTGTCTAAGTGTAATGGAAAGACGATCACTGGCACCTATCATCCGACGGAGAGATTATCGGAAGGCCGGAAAATCGAAGGTGGTATTGTAATTGATAATGTTACAGTAAATTTAACAATTGAAAATGTAAATGTTGGCTATGGCACTGATATCATAGATGATGCAGCCGGAATCCTTCTGAAAGGAAAGGCAAAATTAAATCTAACAGTAAAAGGGGAAAATACATTAAAGGGTACATATGGCGGCGCTGGAATTGGGGTGGAAAAAGATGCAACACTGGTTATTACGGAGCAGAGTACCGGAAGCCTGAAGGCAGTGGGAGGTGCCTATGGGGCCGCCGGTATCGGAGGAAAAGCCGGATCAACAGGTTACGAAGGTGCAAAAGAGGAATACGGGACAGGAAAAATTATAATTAAGGGCGGAACCATCGAAGCTGAAGGTGGAGCTTATTGGGTTTATGCGTATAATTATCATGGAGGAGCCGGAATCGGAACCGGTCTGTATGGAATCGGCGGAACCATTGAAATAATGGGCGGAAGGATAACCGCAGCAGGAGGAAGGGAGACAGGAGCCGGAATCGGAGGCGGAGCTGGTGGAGGTGTAGACACGATCGTGATCGACGGGAGGAAAGACGAAGCTCCCAATATAGCCGTATCTTTTTATAAGAATGAAAAATCAGAATATCTGGGAGCTGCCATCGGCAGCGGATGGAATGGAGTGAATGGTTTACAATTATCCTGTGGCGATATCCGGATATTAAGTGGATCTGTGGAGGTAACGGGCGGAAATATTGGTTATGGAGTGTTAAAGCCTTTGCCTGGAAATAGCATGAAAGGCGGCAGTGTCACTATTTCCGAGGAGGTGCAGCTGGAGCTGCCGCTTGAAAGCAAGATTGCGCCCCGAGGAGAAGAATGTACCTACGGGAAAAAAACATTCCAGATCACCGCTTATGATAACCAGCTACCAGATGGAACCTATCAGGCTGACATATCCCTGTATCGGGAAAATGATACAGGAAAAGACTCTCCGGTTTATCAGACAAAGGCAGAAATGACCGTCTCCGGATTCAGGGGAACGATACCGAATATAACCCGGTGGATGGGCTATTCCGGAAATATGCAGATGGTTGTAGAGCTGAAGCCTTCCGGTGGCGGGGAAGGTAAGACGATGGATGGAAGGGTTGTTCTAAACAAAGGAAAGGATGAAGCCATCTCCGTCACGCTGGGAAAAGCCGCTTACCAGAAGACAATGGATCTGACCATCCATGATGGCCGTTTGAAGAATGATAAGAATTATACACTGACGGTTCGACTGGGGGAAGAAGCAAGCGAAGGCGGCACTGCACCGGATGTAGTAACCTATTCATCTAAAAAAGCTTCCGGTTATCAGATAAAGACCGATAAAGTCAGCTGGTATACGCCTCTGTCCGGAGTGGTTCCGGTATCGGTTCAGGTAAAGGAAGAAGGAGGGGAAGGAGAAAATACGAATAGCTTTACAGTAACAGGATCCCTCTCGATGGAGTCAAAGGAGGAAAAGAATCTTTCCCTTACCATCGGAGAACACCTGTATCCTGTCCGGTTCCACTTCTATTCATCAAAGGTGCAGGCGGTAGAAAATGTATCCCTGACAGCCGGACGGCTGGCTGGAGCCTTAGAAGCTCCGGTGGAATTAAAGCAGGACAAAGGCCAGTTTGCCTTTGACGGGAAGCTGACAATCGATGCAGAAGCAGGCAATCATGCATATGCTCTGGCATATCTTCCGGCCGGAAATTACCGGTTTGTGATAAATACAGGCATCACAGAATTAGGCAGCTCCGATGGAAGCTTTACTCTGGACAACGAAACGGTAAAGGCAGGGGATGCAGGAACGGATATCATCGTGTTAAATGATGCAGAGGCACTGGCGGGAGAGCTGGATCTTTCCCTTGGAAATATATCTTTTTCCGAGGAAGATGGTAAGCTGACAATATTATATTCTAAAACAGATGGTTCCGGCCAGGTGGTTACAGCAAGGTTAATAGACCAGTCCTATGATAAATGCTATCGGATCACTTCATCTGGGAATAATGTAGAGAAGTATCATCTCTCCGTGGATATCCCAGCTTCCAGGGAACTAAAGCTCGTATTAAAAAAACTTACGATTACACCGGAAAAGGCTATCGCACCGATTCAGATAAACGGAGAGTCCCAGGTGATCACCTATCTGGAAGGGGAAAACAAGATTTCGATTAATAAATCAGAGAATTCTTCTTCACCTGCCGGCATCAGCGTGGCGAAAGGTGCAAAGCTTACGATTGACAATGAACTGGGGCAGCAGGGCTCCATAGAGGTGCTCAATAATACATATGCAAACAGGAGTGGTGCAGCAATTGGAGGAAATGGAGAGCAGGATGCAGGAATCATTCACATCAAGGGGGGAACTGTAATTGCAAAAATGATGAATTCCAATTCTAGGGGAGCTGCCATCGGTGCTTCGGTAGAAAAAAGTGTAAAAGAAATACGGATTAGCGGAGGAGTTGTAACTGCAAAAGGTAGTTGGGGTGCCGGAATCGGAACAGGAGGTGCTAATGGCAAGGAAAGAACCGGTAAAATCGTGATAGAAGGCGGAACGGTGAATGCAAGCTCGTGGAGTGGTGCCGGAATTGGAAGCGGTTATGGATATGCCCCTGGAAAAACAGCGATAACTGCTGAGATTGAGATTCATGGCGGAATGATTACAGCCTATTCTGAACAGGGAGCCTGCATCGGAAGTGGTAAAGACAGTTCATCGAAGGTGCTGATTGACGGCGGCACAATATGCTTAGATAATAAAGACGCATGGAGTAGGAACGCTGCTCATATTGGAAAGGGGGATGACAATTCTACACTGCCACAAACTGATGTGACGATTACGGGCGGAACGATCTGTTTGATAGGGGCGAATGGATATATACCGCGACCGATCATTTATGGTTGGGAACAGGTAGATGGAAAGGGGCAACAGAATAAGCCAAAAGATGCGAACGGTAACCCGGTTTATTACACCACAGCGGATCTGACCGGTATCTATGAGAATAATACACTGGTTGAAAAAGCAGGTATTGAAGGAAGCTCCTACGGCTTTAAGGATGTCCGGACAGATTCCAACGGAAAGCTCTATATGTACCTTCCAGCTTCGGAGGCAGTGAAAGCCTCCTTTGGCGGTGTGGAATTTACCGGAACAGTAAAGGCAGACACGGCTGAAAATGTATTAGAGCGTGAACAGACCTCTATTGATTATCAAAGGGAAGTCCTGAAAAATATGGCTCTGTATGATCTGGAATATGCGGAATCTCAGGATGCCACAACCTGGAAAAGAATCTCGGCAGGCGGCAA
>OHBM01000897.1_pt1 | contig 23286 bp, 29 predicted proteins | sample 1577251 | NCBI WGS metagenome assembly OHBM01 (sample SAMEA3541557, study PRJEB24748) | human gut metagenome | biome: human gut; feature: human-associated habitat; material: faeces | place: China | collected 2012 | reverse complement strand
GGACATTGACTCCTGCTTCTTTCAAGGCTTCGATTAACGCACAGGCAATCAATGTCTTTCCACTGCCGCTTTTGGGTGCTGCAAGAACTACTCCTTTACGCTTCTGCATCCGCTTCTCCTCCCTGCAAATCAAAGGAACATATCATAACCGGATTTTCTGCCTTTGGCATATAATAAGAACCAAGCTCATGATAACGGCTGACCTGCATCTGAATCATTTCAAAATTGCATACCGAAAACCGTTCTTTTACCTGTTTGAATTCTGCCACCGTCTCAAGACTTATAGCATTCATTACAACTCTTATTCTTCTCTTTTTTGCTGCCAGTACTTCTAAAATTTCCATCAAATGTCCACCGCTTCCCCCGATGAAAACATGGGTTGGCTCCTCTAATCCATTGCATGCCTCCGGTGCCATTCCCCGGATAATCTCCATATTTGCTACCTGAAACTTCTCTTTATTCTGTGCCAGAAGTGCTAGTGCCTCTTCTTTCTTTTCAATGGCATAGACTTTGATTCCTTTGGATAAATGGGCTGCTTCCACAGCAATCGAACCCGTTCCGCTTCCAATATCATAAAGCACCGAATCTTTCTGAAGCCGCAGGCTGCAAAGGCTGACCTGACGCACTTCCCTTTTGGTCATTGGAACTTTCCCACGAATAAAGGCTTCATCCGGGATTCCCGGTGACAAAGTTGCTGGCTCTTCCTGCGCTTCCTGTTTCCTGCGCTTTCCCTGCTCCGCACATTCTTCATTCGCTTTCTGTTCTTCCTTCTCTATCATGACAACATACAATCCTTCCTGTTCTGTCTCTCTGCACGCTTCCGGTGTAAGCACCATCAGCTTCTGCTGCGGATAAGATAACTGGTACCCCACTGTAATTCTGCAATTCTCTTTATCCGAAAAAAGTGCTCCTAATTTCCGGATGTCTTCTGCTCCGGATACCAAAAGAAACAGCCGCCCATTTTCATGCATCCTGCGTATCACTTCTGCCTGCCAGCCATCCGTATCTGTTTTGCCATGTATACTGTAAATTCCGGCATTTTCCCAGCTTACGCCACAGGCTGCTGCCATCATCTGAATGGAAGAAATGCCCGGAATGCTTTGCAGGGTTCCATGAAGTATGCCCTTTTGCAGCGCTTCCTGCAGACAGATTCTTACCTTGCTCCAGCCACTATAAAAACCAATATCCCCGGAAAAAAGAATGACTACCTTCAGTTTTTCATGCACCGCATACTGTCTGCTCTTTTCCTTAAGCCATGTAAGGATTTTATCCGGCAGATAAAGTGCCTCTTTTTCAAGCTTCGGTGTCACCGCCTCTATCAGACGTTTCGCACCTAATACAAGGTCCGCTTCTGCCAATGCTTCCTTTAACCGGACGGTCATCATATCTGCATCCCCCGGTCCGATTCCTGCCAGCGTAATCATAAGCTCCGCCGGTCTTAAGGAAAGGTTTACCCCTGTTAATGTTTCGATTTTCTCACAGACTGCATCAAAGGAAAGTCCGTCTTCCTCTGCTGCCTCCCGACGAATGACCAAAAGCGGGATATGATTTTTTAAAGCTGCTTCTTTTTTCTCTAAAAAACCTCCGGTAATGCCACCCTGCTTTGTTACCATACATTTTATCCCATACTGATGAATCAGTGCATCATTCAATTCTTCGGAAAAAGGTCCCTGCAGTGCCAGAATCTGTTGTGGCAGAATTCCTTCCCTCCGGCAGATTTCAAGACTTTCCAGCCCCGGCAGTACCCGGACATAAAGACGTTTTTTTACTTCTTCCGATGCGGTATATACGGAAAGTTCCTTGCTTCCTGTAGTAAGAAGAATGTTTCCCTTGATTTCCTTTAATGCTTCTGCACAGGCCTCATTGCTGTCAAAGAAACGAAGTCCTGCTTCTTCTGACGCATGGATGCTCCGTTTCAGCCGTAAGTAAGTGACCTCAAGTCCATCCGCTTTCATTCCGGCAACGCAGCTTTTTATGGTTCTGGTCACTTCCACCGCATAGGGATGAGTGGCATCAATTACAATGTCAAAGGATTCTTTCCTTAGAAATTCTGACATAGCTTCTTTGGAAAGGCGTCCTTCCTGAATCTTCACCTTCGGATGCGCCTTCATAACCAGCTTTCCATAATCGGTTGCCACCGATACGGTGTGGGCTATGCCTGCTGCCGCCATCAGCTCCGATAATTTTCTTCCTTCTGTTGTTCCTGAAAAAATGACGATCTTTTTCATTGCTCTATCTTATAGCCTCTTGGTGTGATTAATTTTCCATCCTGAATTCTGGTTCTGGAATTTCCGACAAAAACGGTAGTAAACATATTTACTGATTTACTCTGTAATTCTTCTAAAGTACAGGTAACTGTGCTTTCTCCGTCTCTTCCGATATTTTCCACATAACCGCATGCGCGCTCCGGTTCTATCTCCTGAAGCAGAATCTTGCATGCTCTTTCCAAATAGTCTGCCCGCTTCCGGCTGGACGGATTATAAAGTGCAATAGCAAAATCTCCCCGTGCTGCCATAATCAGCCTCTTTTCAATTAACTCCCATGGTGTCATAAGGTCACTGAGACTGATTACACAGTAGTCATGATTTAATGGTGCTCCAAGAACCGCTGCTCCGCTGTTGGCTGCGGTAATTCCCGGTATCACTTCCAGTGAGAGTGCCGGATATTCTTTTCCAATCTCATACATCAGTGATGCCATTCCATAGACACCGGCATCGCCGCTGCATACCATTGCTACGCTTTTGCCTTTTTCTGCTTCCTCAAAACACATTCTGCAGCGTTTTTCTTCCTGCCGCATCGGCGTGGAAAGAAATTCCTTATTTTGAAAACGTTCTCCTAACAAATCAAGGTATACGGTATATCCGATGATTACGTCCACCTGTTCTAATACTTCGATGGCTCTGCCTGTCATCATCTCTTCATTTCCCGGTCCCATTCCAACAATCCATATTTTATTCTTCATATAAAGTCAGTCTCCAATCTTCTTTTGCTATTGCAAGTGTCATTCCGTTTTCCGCTCTTTTCCGAAGCACCAGCCTTCCATTATCCCGGCAGGCTGCCATGGCTGCCCGCTCGCAGACATTATCCACGCCCACCTGACTTTCCACGAATGCCGATGTATCAAATGTCCCGGGCACCCGGCTTAAGGTCTCTGCGTCAAAGACAAGAAATGGAATGCCATGTTCTGCCGCAAGTTTTAGAATTGCCTTCTCATCCTTCTTTTTATCAATTGAAGCAATCGCCCGTATCTGTTTCCAGTCTACTCCGGCTTCCTTTAAACAGCTTTCTGCAAATGCCTTAAGTTCCTGTTCTTCTTTATTCCTTCTGCATCCGATTCCAAGAATATATTCTTTGGGGATTAAGGTCAATAATGGCTCTGACTTCTGTCCATCCTCTGGTGTGCCGATTACCACATCCACTTTTGCGGCATATTCCGAAGCGATTGTCATGGAAAGCTTCTTTTTTTCCAGCACCTTTGCAGAAACTTTCTTAATGCCTTCTTTTTTATCAATGGAAAGGTCATGCTTTTTTGCAAATACATCTATGGCAAAAGCATTATTAATGTCGGTCGCTGTGGTAATTACCGGAACTGCTCCTAATAACTCTGCCAGTAAAAGTGCTATCTCATTGGCACCTCCTACATGCCCGGATAAAAGAGGAATGACATAATTGCCTGCCTCATCCAGTACCAGCACCGGACTGTCTGTCAGCTTGTCCTTAAGAAATGGGGCAATTGTCCGCACTGCAATTCCGCATGCTCCGATAAAAATGATTGCATTTCTTAGGGAAAACTGCTCCTTTGTCCACGCGTTCAGATTTTCCACCTGTTTTCTGCCATGATAAGTATGAATTTCACAGGGAAGCTGCTGCTCTTTGGAAAGTCTTTTTATCTTTTCGGCAAGCTCTGCTCCCTTTTCGGTAAAGCTGATGACACTCCATTTCAATGACTGCATTTTCTTTCCGCCTTCTTATGATTTTTTTGCTGCCCGGAATTCTGTGGAGAAATCTTCTGCATACAGTCTGGATTTGCTGTATCCGCTCTTGTTAATGACATCTCCAACGAGAACCAGTGCCGTTTTGGTAATTCCATGTTCTGCCGCTGTCTGTGCCAATGTTTCTACCGTGCAGATATATATTTCTTCCTCCGGCCAGCTTACCTTATAAGCCAGTGCCGCAGTGGTATCCTTTGAATAGCCACCCTTTATCAGTCGCTCAGATAACTTCTCCAACATTCCGGTGCTTAAATAGATTGCCATGGAACACTGATGGGCAGCAAATGCCTCAATGCTTTCTTTCTCCGGAACTGCCGTCCGCCCCTCCATTCTGGTAATGATAAGGGACTGGGAAATATCCGGCAGGGTATACTCCAGATTCATGGCTGCCGCTGCTCCAAAACAGGCACTTACTCCCGGCGTGGAATCATAGGCTATCTTTCTTGCATCCAGTTCCTGCATCTGCTCCTGCACCGCTCCATATATGCTTGGTTCTCCGGTATGCAGCCGCACCACATCTTTTCCTTCCTGCTCTGCCTCCACCATAACTGCAAGGACTTCTTCCAATGTCATCACTGCACTGTTATATACCTGACAGTCTGCTTTGGCATAATTTAAAAGCTCAGGATTTACCAGTGAACCGGCATAGATAATCACATCCGCTTTTTCCAAAAGATGCATTCCTCTTACGGTAATCAAATCCGGTGCTCCGCACCCTGCTCCAACAAAATGAATCATTCCTTTTCCTCCAACAGTTCTTTTAATAATGCCTCTGCTCCCGGCGTTACACCTAAAAGTCCGATATCATTACTATAAACCATACATTCTATTTCCAGTCCACCCCTGGCACGATGCTTAAGATGGTCTTCCATTTTTTCCATGACATATTCCATGGCAGGTTCTAAAAGTCCGGCTTTTCGAATCCGGTCTACGGCATCCTCTGTACCAATGCAGTCTAATATTTCCCGAAGCAGTGTCACTTCTGCGCCCGCCCGGATTGCCGCCGCCGCCAGAAGCTCCATCCGGCAGTCTGCCTCTTTGGAATGGGTGTTCATAATGCCGCCGGATACTTTTATCAGCTTTCCGATATGACCGGTTAAGAGCATTTTGGAAAATCCAAGTTCTTTTACCATGTCAATGGTCTGTCCGATAAAGTTGCTGCATTTTACACTGCGCTCCAAATCATAACCATAGGTCCGTTTCATAAATTCCAATCCGTAGTTGCCCGGTGATATGGCAACAATAGAATGACCTTCTGCCCGCTTCTGTTTCAATTCCACTGCTATGGTATCCAGCAATGCCTTATCACTCATAGGCTCCACAATCCCGCTGGTTCCAAGTATCGAGATTCCGCCCTTTATTCCAAGTCTCGGATTAAAAGTCTGCGCCGCAAGATGTTCTCCTTCCGGCACTGAAATTACGACTTTGATTCCGCCCTGAAAATCAAACAGATGGCAGACCTCTGATACTTCTTTTGCAATCATCTGCCGTGGTACCGTATTAATTGCGGCATTTCCTACCGGCTGGTCTAATCCCGGCCGCGTAACCCTGCCAACACCGATGCCGCCATCTATTTCTATCTGATTGTTATTTTCTTCACAAATGCTCACCGCTGCATAAATCCATGCCCCCGTTGTCACATCCGGGTCATCCCCGCCGTCCTTCTGTACCGCGCAGGAAACTTCTGTTTCCTGAATTTCGATATGCTCCACCGTTGCATGGTAGGAAATTCCCTTTGGTGTCTCAATGGTAATCTCTGTTTTTCTTCTTCCACTCAGCAGCATATAGACTGCTGCCTTTGCTGCGGCTGCGGCACAGCTTCCGGAGGTAAACCCATATTGCATCTTTCTTCCCCCTGATTTTACTATCGTCTTAATTGATACAAAATTGCATTGCAGATAGCTGCGGCAACATTGCTTCCGCCCTTTCTGCCCCGGTTAATGATATAAGGTACTCCTGTTTCCATAATCAATTCTTTTGCCGGTACCACATTTACGAAGCCTACCGGAACTCCGATAATAAATGCCGGCTGATATCGTCCCTCGGTTATCATTTTATGAAGCTCGATTAATGCCGTCGGTGCATTTCCCACTGCAAAGATAACCGGTTTTTCAATGGCTGCGGCTTTCTCCATGCTGATGGTGGCTCTTGTTACCTGCCGCTCTCTGGCAAGCTGTGCTACATCCAAATCCGCCATAAAGCAATGGGCTTCTCCGCCAAATGATGCCAGTATTTTCTTATTGATTCCGGCAAGTGCCATGTTGGTATCCGTTACAATATCGGCGCCCTTAAGAATCAGTTCCTTTGCAATTTCTACTGCATGGTCAGAATAACACATTGTCTCTGCATAATCAAAATCTGCGCTGGTATGTATCACACGCTTGGTAACAGGCTCCTGCTCCTTAGGCAATACAATCTGACGCTTTTCTAATTCCTCTGAAATAATCTCAAAGCTGCGTTTTTCAATCTCTCCCGGCAATACAAATTCGATTGGATTCATTTTCCCATCACCTCTCTTAATGCGCTTATCAGCCGCTCATTCTCTGCCTGCCCTCTTACTGCAATCCGGTAATACCCTTTGGACAGACCTCTGTAATTTTCACAATTTCGAATCAAAATCTGTTTCTTTAAAAGTAACTCATATAATGGCAGCTCTGCGTAAAATAGAATATAATCCGCCCGGGACGGATACACCCGGAAGCCTAAGGATGTCAGCTCTTTTGTCAGAATACTCCGCTGCTCTTTTATGAGTTTTCTGCTTTCCCCGATAAATTCCGTTTCTTTTGCTGCAGCGCATCCTGCCATCTGGGCAAATACCGATAAGTTCCATTCCGGAAGCTGTCTTGCAATCTTCTGACATACTTCCCTGTTCCGGCAGATAAGATAACCCAGCCGGACTCCCGGTATGGCAAAGGTCTTGGTAAATGCTCTCACCTGAATCAGATTCCCACATTTCATGCCAGCTTCCATTTCTTCATAAAGCTCTGCTTCTTCACAAAACGGCAGGAAGCATTCATCTACCACCACTATTATATCAAGCTCCTGACACCGCTTTAAAATCCCTTTTAAAATCTCCGGTGGAATTAACTGTCCGGTGGGATTATTGGGATTAGCAAGGTATATAAGCTCCGTTTCTTTATCTAATGCCTCGATAAAATCCTCTCCCAGCACAAAATTATCCTGTTCCCGCAATGAAAAATAACTTACTTCACACGCTTCCGTTCCGGCAGCCCACTCGTAACCATAAAAAGAAGGAACCGGAATCAGTATTTTCTTTGGTTTTAATGCATGAAGAATTGCAGGAAAAAGTTCAGAAGCTCCATTTCCGCACAATATCTCATCTGCCGATACCTTATCCATCCCAGCAATGGCTGCCTTCAGCTTCTCCTGCCTGATGTCCGGATACCGGCTGCATAAAGACACCGCTTCCCTAAGGGCTGCCTCTACAGATGCCGGTATGCCCAGAGGATTGATATTTACAGAATAATCAAACGATATGCAATTACGGTAGATGTCTCCTCCATGTACCATATTCCTGTTCCTTTCCTGAATTTTCATCCTTTCAATCATATAAAGAATAACAATCCCATCACCAAAAGGCAAATGCCTTCACATAAAAATGCTGTCGCATACAAAAGCCTGTCCGCTCTTTTAATGTCCTCATATTCCACCGGACGCAGTGCATCTCCGATAAACGGCTTTTTCACCAGTCTGCCAAAATACCAGGCATCTCCTGCCAGCTGTATGGACAGTGCTCCTGCACAAACTGCCTCTGTCTGGGCAGAGTTCGGGCTGGCATGATGATACCTGTCCCTCTTATAAATGTAATATGCATGCTTCCCGTCATATTCCTTTCCAAGGAAATATGTCCCTGCAATCATCAGATATGCACTGATACGGGATGGGATATAATTGCAGATATCATCGAATTTTGCGGCAGCTCTGCCAAAATGAAGATAACGTTCATTCTTATATCCTACCATGGAATCCATCGTATTGACTGCCTTATAAAAAAAGCCCAGAACCGGTCCGCCAAGTGCGGTATACAGCATCGGTGCAATGACTCCGTCCGAAGTATTTTCTGCCACCGTTTCAATGGCAGCCTTTGCCACTCCGGTTTCATCCAGCTTCTCGGTATCTCTGCCTACAATCATGGAAACGGCATGTCTTGCTGCTAAAAGGTCATTCTCTTTTAAACACTTATATACCTTCATGCTCTCTACTTTCAGGCATTTTGCAGCAAGAATCTGATAGGTCATAATCATTTCCAAGATAACACCTGCCACCGGATGAATCCGGTACGCAAGAATCAGAAGAAGTACTGTCACCATAAGAACTGTCAGCAAAACAAGCGCAACCATTCCAATGCCTGCTCTTACAAGGTATTTCTCACTGCACTCCTTTTTATTCATTCTTTTTTCCAATATCCCTATAAATTTTCCAATCACCCGGATGGGATGTGGCAGCCAGTATGGATCTCCAAAAAGAAGGTCCAGGCAAAATCCCAGTCCGAACGCAATCATGTGATAAATCATATTGTAATCTCCTCAAGGGAATCTAATTTCCATTCTTCCCCGCAAAGTCTGAGTTTACAGCAGTAGCCGCCTCCGTTTTTCACCTGATAATCAAAATAATTTCCGCCTGCAAGAATGTGAAGCAGTGCCATAATTGTGCCGCCATGCACAACCGCTGTCACGTTCCGGGGCTGACTTTCTGTTATCGGATTTTCTGTCATTTGATTTTCTGCTATTTGATTTTCTATCATCTGACTTCCTGCTATCAGTTTTTCAGGCTCCCGGAGTTCTGTTATTCGACTCTTTGATAACGGCATTGCAGCATCTGCGATTTCTCCGGTGATTTTTCCCTCTATGATTTTTGTTGCGGCATGAAGTCCCCTTTGGCAACGTTTTATATATTCCTGCTGGCTCTCGCCTTCCGGAAAAGGCAGTGTGCCATTGCTGTCAATCCATTTCTGATAATAGGAATCATTTTTCAAATCTTCGTAATTCTTTCCCTCATATGCGCCAAAATTCATCTCCCGCCATTCTTCTATCGGATAAGCTTTCTTTCCCGGAAAAAGTATACCAGCACTCTCCTGACAGCGCAGCATCGGACTGATGAAAAGCAGCCATGGTTTTTTTAAAATATCTTTTTCTGCAAGAATCTCCAACTGCTTTCTGCCTTCCCCGGATAAAGCTTCTTCTGTTACACCCAAATACCGGTGTTCCCGATTTGACGGGGTCTTTCCATGACGGATAAGCAATAAATTTATTTTAATCTCTGGCTGATTCCACATACAATGCGTTCTACCCTTTCTGCCTTCTCGGCAATCCGTATCTGTAGTCTTCCGGTCCGCTCCCTGTAATCCCGTTCCAGAGCATCCATCGGTACAATTCCGTTTCCAATCTCATCACAGATGAAAATAAGTCCCGGATATGTTTCCAGCAGTTTATCAGCTAACAGCTCCACATCTGTCTGCTGCTCAAGACATTTCCGAATCCACAGGTGTAAATGGTTAATGACCGGATTCTCAAATTCCTGCAGTTCTTTTATCATTCCATCCCAGTCTGCAGGAAGGTTTTCGCCCTCTATCACCTGACCTTTACATTCCGGATGAAGTTTTAACACATATTCCTTTTTTCCCTGGTAACATCCGCCCAAAAATAATTCCATGATTTTTCCTTTCTAGCCTGCTATAAAACAAAGAATGTGCCTTGGCACATTCTCGTGCCTGCGGCGGTCGCTTGCAGCATCTACCTTATACGCCGCAGTGCGCATACTCGCGGAGCGTTTTTTACTTTACAGGAAAGCAATTTCCTGTAAAGTGAAAAACAACTACCACTGCAACTGCCATGGCATTTTCGCATAATGACACAAAATATCCTGCGGTATCACCATTGATTCCGCCAAATTCCTTCCGGCTTTTCCAGCTATAATAACCATAACAGAGCAATGCCACAACTACTGCTGCAAGCCCTGCCCACAGGTTTACATAAATCATACATCCACTGTAGACAACTGCCTCTATGATGAGGACTGCCAGCACTCTTTTTTTCTGGGCACTGTCTGCAAAATAAGCAAGCATACCGTCTTTTTTTGCCGCCTTCAGGCTTACCACACCAATTCCGCTTAAGCTTCGTGATAACGCAAAGCCAATTCCCACTACAAGAATTGCAGACAGTTCCGTAAGCTCCGCATATGCTGCTCCATAAATAAGATAATATAAAACCAGCATCAATACGGAAAATGCTCCAATATGCGGGTCCTTTAAAATTGCCAGTTTCTTCTCCTTATCCTGATAGGAATGAAATGCATCCATGGTATCCATAAATCCATCCATATGAAAGCCACCGGTAACAAGCAGTGGAATTGCCACCGCTATCAGTGTTTTGCAAAGATGGCTTATCCCGACTGCATTTCCAAGAAAGAACCAGCCGGCTTCCAATGCACCAATGATAAGACCAATTAATGGGAAGAAGCAGAGGTGATACTGCATATCTTCTTCCTTCCAGTCAAACTGTGGCACCGGTATTTTTGAATATATGGAAAATGCAATGACGAATCCTTTTATAATTTTCATGTATTCCTCTTCTTTCTTAAATTCCATCCTTTTTTATGAAAATCGGAATCCCTGCTACTACTTCAACGACCTGCTCTGCCCGCTCTGCAATCTGCCGGTTTATATCTCCTAACAACCGGATATAAGCCATTGTGGATGCATCATAACGGATTCCGTCTTCAAATATCTGATTCGTGACAATAATCAGTATATCACAGGAATCCTGCAATGCTGTTACTCCACTTATAATTTCATGGGAAAGCTGCTTTACTTTCGTTTCATCCATCACAGCAGACAGATTTTCTTCTGAAAACATTTCGTTGGCAACGAGGTTCGACATACATTCCAGCAAAACTATTTTCCCGGCCGACACTCCTTCTGCTGCAACTTTTCCTGCTGACACTTTTTCGGTTGCCACTTTCTTTGCTGCCTCTTTAAGTCTTCTCGGCTGCTCTATCGTAAGAAAGCCTTTTCCTGCCCGCATTTTCTGGTGACGTTCTACTTTTTTCTTTCCTTCTTCATCATACACCTGCATGGTGGCTACATAATAAAGGCTGCCGTTGCCTGCTGCATTCACTGCCATTTGTTCTGCATATGCGGATTTTCCGCTGCCGCTTCCGCCGATTACCAATGCAATCATTCTTCATACCTCTTGTACTGTTCTATCTCAAAATTTGCAAAGGATGCTCCCTGCAAATACACGCCCAGTGCCACATCCAGCAGGGACATCATCATCACTGCACCGGTTCCCTCACCCAGTGCCATATCCGCATCCAGTACCGGATCCAAATGCAGCTTTTTCATAATCGCTGTCTCTGCCAGTTCCCGGCTCTTATGGGATGGTATCATATAATTTACGGCACCCTTGCAAAGGGTCTCTGACAAAAGCGCTGCAACGGCACTGATGACTCCATCGATGACAACCGGCATCTGCTCGATTGCTGCTCCGATAAATACGCCTGTCAATCCGGCTATGTCCAGTCCACCTACCGTCTTTAATATGGTAAATGCATCCGCATCACGAAGGGAATATTTTTCTATCGCTTCTTCAATTACCCTGCATTTTCTTTTTAATGCATCATCGGTTAATCCTGCGCCCTTGCCGGTCACCTGCTCTACCTCTAAATCCAAAAGTGCTGCTGCAACGGCTGTACTGGTGGTTGTATTTCCAATTCCCATCTCTCCTGTAGCAAGTATCTCATAACCGTCTCTATGGCATTGCTGCACCAGTTGTATTCCGGTTTCTATTGCCTTTAAGACCTCTTCTTCTGTCATCGCAGGTTCCTTTGCGAAGTTTTTCGTTCCCTTTGCAACTTTTCGTGGCAATACTCCGGGAATCACTTCGTCTGTATCAATTCCAATGTCCACCGGAATTACATCCACGCCTGCCACTGCTGCCATCTTTCCTACAGAAGAATTATTTACTCCCATGGCTTTTGCCACTGCAAGAGTTACTTCTTTTCCACTCTGGCTGACCTGCTCTTCCACCACGCCATTGTCTGCACACATAACAAGAACTGCTTTTTTCTGAATTGATATTTTGGTCGTCTTCTCTATGGCTCCAATCTGTGCAATCAAATGTTCAAACTTTCCAAGTCCATCCAGGGGTTTGGCGATTCCATCCAGCTTCTCTTTTACCCTGCGATACCAACTGTCATCTAAAGGCAAAATCTTTATGCTATCCAATTCTGCTTTTGTCATATTCTGCCTCCTGCAGCATTCCATAAACCGCTTCCATATCAAGATATTTCCGCAGTGTGTCCGCCAGCAAATCGTACTGGCTCTCCTTATACTGCTGATAATTCATGCCCTGATTATCTTCATAATGCACTCCCTTTTTCTCCGCTAATGCCCGGATAAAAGCAGATGCGATATCTCCTTCATCAAAAATACCATGGACATACGTTCCGTAGACATTTTCCCTCTGTACAACGACTGCATCCTGTATACAGAATTTCTCCTGTTCATGAACCTGTGTATGATTATGAGCTTGCGCCTGTGTCTGCTCTGGCGCATGGATCCGCTCTGGCTCTCGGATTCTTCTGGTATGTCCCATATGAATCTCATAACCTTTGTATTCTTTGCCGGAAAGAGAAGCTAATGTGCCGGTGAGAGAGCCTATGGTTCCCGTTACCTGACGGCGTACCTTTTCCCGGCTCATCACGGTCTTAAGTGGCAATAGCTCCATGCCCCGTAAGCTGCCGCCTTCCTCTACCGAATAAGGGTCTTCGAGACTTTCTCCCAGCATCTGGTAACCGCCGCAGATTCCAATGACCGGAGTGTCTGCGGAGAGTTTCTTTATCATAGCTTCCATGCCATTTTCGCGCATCCATTTCAGGTCACCCATTGTATTCTTACTGCCCGGCAGAATAATGGCATCCGGATGATGGATTTCCTGCACCGAAGTCACATAGCGCACCGATACTCCCTCCATATGCTCGAAAACATCAAAATCCGTAAAATTAGATATTCTCGGATAACGGATAACTGCCAGATCTATCAATGCCTCTTTCCGATGTTTGAATTTTCCGGTCAGGCTGTCTTCATCCTCAAGCTGTACCTTCATATAAGGCACCACTCCGCAGACCGGAATGCCGCCTTTTTCCTCTAACATCTGAATGCCCGGTTCCAATATGGATACGTCTCCGCGGAATTTGTTGATGATTAAACCTTTTACACGGGACTTTTCCTGCTCTTCCAAAAGCATCAGTGTTCCTAAAAGCTGTGCAAATACACCGCCCCGGTCAATATCTCCTGCCAGAAGAACCGGTGCATTTACCATCTCCGCCATACCCATATTTACAATGTCATTTTCCTTGAGATTAATTTCTGCCGGACTTCCGGCTCCTTCTATTACAATAATATCTGCCTGCTCTTCCAGTCTGTGAAATGCCTTTAATATATCCGGGACAAGCTTTTTCTTATAGTTAAAATATTCCCGCGCCGGCATATTGCCAATGACCGTACCGTTGACAATCACCTGGGAGCCAATGTCATTGGTTGGCTTTAAAAGAATCGGGTTCATACAGACCTGCGGCTCGATTCCTGCTGCCTCTGCCTGCATAACCTGTGCCCGTCCCATTTCAAGTCCTTCGGTTGTAATATAGGAATTCAATGCCATATTCTGCGACTTAAAAGGTGCCACACGATAACCGTCCTGATGAAAGATGCGGCATAAGCCTGCTGTAATCAGGCTTTTTCCGGCATTCGACATTGTTCCCTGTATCATAATCACTTTTGCCATGTGATAAGTTCCTCGATTTCTTTTGTTTTCTATACTATCTTGCTTCCAGTCCCTGAAGCAGTACCACATAACATGCGAAGTCTCCGATTCGTTTTCGCTCTTCCCCTAACCAATCATCCCAGTCATTGCCCAGCTTATGCTCATACATATAGACGGACAGTTTGTTTTTCGCACTAATCACAAGATTATGACAGCGGGTGCGCTCCGCATCTGCCTGTCCTTTCTCTGCCAGCGATTTCTGGTTCCATCCGTTTCTGATTCGCACATAGTCTACTGCACATTTCAAAAAACGGTCTATGAGTTCCCTGCAGGCTGCATCCGCCTCCCCCTGCTCTGCAATCTGGTTCCAGATCTGCATGGCTTCTTCAAAGGGCAGTGACGTCTCCTGTTTTAAGTACTCTTTGTATGTTGTATACATCGGACATCCTCCGTATATTTTTATCTTAACAGATATATTGTATAACATTCCTTGTTTTTAGAAAAGATACTTTCCTTTTTGATTTATGATTCTGCTTTTCATATTCCGCTTCATCTATGCGCGCTTACTCCAAAGGAATATGTTAAACATCTGTAACCTGCTACCGGTAGTTTTTATATTTATTTAGCTATTTATTTAGCTACTATTATGGAGATGTCCTTTGACCATATAGCAAAATTTTTGTATAATTTTGTTATCAAACAGGGAGGTGTTTTTATGCCAACAATTAAATCAAGTGCTGATTTAAGGAATAATTACAATGAAATTTCTACATTTTGTCATAATTATCCTGAACCAGTTTTCATTACGAAGAATGGAAAAGGCGATCTTGCTGTTATGAGCATTGAAGCCTACGAAGAACTGACCAGTCGCTTTGAACTTTACAGTCAGATTAAGGAAGGAATGGACGATATTGCCACAGGCAATACCAGACTATTTTCCGAAGCTATGGCTGATATCAGGAGCAAAATTTACTCATAATTAACATTCGCTGCTCATTATATTACCACTCCATTGCAGTGGTCGATCTCGTGTTGGATAATCTGCGCGGTAAAGCCGGAATATTTTCCATGTTGTGGTTTAAAATCACCATTCAGATAATCCACCTCTATCTCCTGGTATCTTGTGCAGGCTTTGGCTCCATCCAGCGAAAGACAGCTTTCCTCTGTACTGTAGCCGCCTGACTTCTTCGTAATCACCGGATTCACCATTGCAAATTGAAATGGGCCTGCTGCCACTACAATAATCGCTTTGTTTATGCCAATCATATTTGCTGCCATTCCAACGCAGGTTTCCCGGTTCGCCCGAAGGGTATCCAAAAGGTCTGTTATTACCTGCTTATCTGCAGGCGTTGCCGGTATTGCTTTCTCTGAAAAAATGTGTGTTCCTTTTACTATTTTCCTAACCATAATTTATCTCCAATATCTGAAACTACTCATTGAGCAAAATGCAGACTTTCAAGCCACAATTTTGTTCGCTGCTAATTTAAAATAAATACGTCTGCCTGCTGCAAAGCCTCCTTTGGCATTGCCGTCTGCTCTTTGCGGTTCCAGTATTACGCTGCCTGTTCAAATTCTTCATGTGTCATATAAAGTTCATCCCCTGATTCTGGCTTTATTTTTTTGCCTTTTCTTTTATCCCGTCATTTTACCCTTTTATTTCTCCACGTTTCTTTTATCGATATTCCTGGGATACCTCTAAATAGCTTCGCTTTCCACTGATATAATCTGCATAGGCAAGTTCCGGGTCTTTTCCACAAAATACCGTGCAAAGTCCGCACATCTCGCAGTCTGCAATACATGGAAAAGCATTTTTGATATACTGTCTTCTTTCCGCTTCAGTAGAGGTCTCTATTTCCGGCGCTCTCATATTGCCACCTACCTGACGGTGCCGGAATTGCTCCGGTATTCCTCATTGATTTCCCGCAACTCCTTTACGCCGTTGATATATGGCTCATAAAATGCATCCATGGAACCGCCACCTAAATTATCGCAGCCATTGCAAAAATCACAGGCTCCTCCGCACTGGTTCAGGCCCTCCTGCACGATACGAATCCGCTCTTCCCTGGTTGTATCTTTGATTAAAATACTTTTTATTTCCATTCAGCCATCATCCTCTCCCAACTTTTTGTCTTTCAATATAATTCAAATAATTTCTCTCTTAAGTTAAAGTTTAGCACGAAAAAAGAGGTGCCGCAACCGACACCTCTTGTGGGGTTTTATCCTATTTTCTATTTTAGAATGTTATAAAATATAATGGGACAGGAACTCAAATAATTTCTGATTCGTTTCTTCATTCAGTTCTTCAGCCTGCAGATATTCCGGCAGTGGAATTCCCTGCTGGCATTCTCCGCAAATATCAATGCCAAGTATATTTCCGTTTTCCAGAAAATGCGACAGCAAACGTTCCAGCATCGGAAGTGACATATTCCCCTGACTCCAGTTAGTCTCCGTATATTGTTTATCCAAGATGTCTTTATCTATGGAAATATAAACCGGCAGATTCTTTTTCATTTTCTATATAAAATGGATAGATATCCACCTTATTAACTTAATTCTGTTGTGTTATTCCTAAGCCATTCTGTAATGTCATCAATTACCTTATCCGGATCACAGTAATAACGACGGTCACATATTTCAAACGAAATTGTCCCCTCATATCCTCTGCGCTTCAGATCTTTATAATACTTTTTCATTGGAAAATCTCCGTCTCCGGGAACTGTATGTCCCCGATCGTTAAAATGCACATGAACAAGCTGAGTACCTAAATTATCCATATAGTCATCTATGCTTTCTTCGGCGTAGGTCATCTGATCCAGATCTACCATACCATGTATGTGAGATGAGCCTGTTTCTTCTATCATTCGTTTCAGATCTGAACTTTTTATCAGCACATTTGTTGTTGTTACCTTCAACTCCTCCAGCATCAGCTCCACATTCTTTTTCTCACAATAAGCACCCAACTGCTGCAGAGAATCCCTGCAATACTTCCATGCATCTTCCGGTGACTGATCGAAATATCCAAATCCGGTACTGATCTGAACTTTATGGCAGCCAAGAAATTCCGCCGTATCAATAGCTCGCTGATAATAACGAATACTGGACTCACGTGTTCCTCTATCCTGTGTGCAGAAGTTAACCGGGTATGTACAATTCTCCGGTGTCATTGCCATAACACTTAGGTCTCTTCTCCTAATCTCCTTTTCCAATTCAAGTAATGAAAAAAGGGAATAATCAAATATATTAAACTGTGGTGCACTACAATACAAATCAATACTGTTAAATACTGACTGTTCTACCTTGTCCAGGAATTTCTTCAGCGGATATCTCAAATAATGATAATTCATTGGTGCAAATTTCATTTCTTCCTCCTGTATTCTCCATAATGATTCTAAGATCATGCGCATGTCTTTATTGGTAGTACGTACAATAGTAATTTCATATCTCGCATTTGTTATGTATTACTTTGTATCTGATACAATAGTATATCTGCACAACTTCTTTGTCAATACTATCTATTTTTTTCGTTAAATTGACCAATTTCCCTTATTGTTTTTTATTGTATCTGCATAACAAAAAATATATTGTAATACATATTCTATTTCAAAATGTATCTTTTTGATACTTGTAAATGTGCTCATAGATGCATTTATCAATATCATCCAACTCATTTTTGTATTATATTGTTATACTAAAAGCATAGAAGTTTGTATTTTATTTTTCAATATTTTTTCTTTTTTTGCTACAAAAGAACAAATCTGCATATACAAATAGTCTCAAATGTATTATTATATATACACAAAAGTATTCAACTATAAAATCAGATTACAATATCTGTTTTTTTATTTACCGGAAAGGAATTTTCATTAAATGGAACTTGATAATGCCATAGCCACACCACTTTATAAACAGCTTGAAAAACTGATTCTGGACAAGATCACCAATGGAACACTTGCCAGATATAGAATTTTGAGTTTTTGGTTGCTTCTCGCGCACCTTTAAAGTCTCTATGCTTTTGATTCGTTCTTCTGCCGGGACTTTGTAAACTATTTTTCCGACATATTGCATTCCTCCTTCTTAGCATTCATAAATATAGGGCTCATAATCATTGCATCTGTATTCTTCAAAATTTTTTCTTTCCTTACAATTTGGACACCAAATATATTTGTGGTGCCCTTTTTCCCTTGCTTCCGCTTTCTTTCTCGAAATTGGAAACTTTAAGCCACAATCTGGGCAAATGCAGGTAGAAATAGTGTATGATTGTCTTTTCATTTTACCAGTCCTCATCAAACTCATCCATGGCATCATCTACTCCATCGGCATAATCCTTGTCATTCTCGTATCTCTCATCGTCATAATCGTCGTCCATATAGATGTCATCATAACCATCGTCATAAGATTGATATGATGATTCACTTCCTGATGTCGATTTATTCGTATAGTTATTGCTATCAGTATAACTATTAGAGCTGCTACCTGTGCTATTCGAAGAATGTTCTTCAGATGAACTATCTGAAGATTTTTTATTATATGAAGGTGTTTCGCTTGATTTACTTTTTTTACTACTCGGCTTGTGTTTATAGCAATATTCACCTTCGTATGCCCTATCATTGTCACAGCCACTCTTGATGCATTTTTCAGATTCATTTGATACATTAATCATTACAACTGCGCATATGATGCAAACAGCCGCTATGGCAATCATTAATACTTGTGTAAATGAATTCTTTTTCATATAGTTTTCCTTCCTTTCTTTGACTTCCATCTTTTAATGCTTAGCTCTACTTTGATGAACCAGAGCAGCATATTGCAATAACAACAAGTACTACAATCACAATAATTAATAATGCCGGTTGTGTAAATAACCATAGCATTGCAAAAATAAGTACTGCTCCGCCGACAAATTTTCCAATTGCAGCTAAGCCTGAGAAATCACCATCACACGCTGCCACAATTGAACCAATTACAAACAGTAAGAGCAATGCTAATATATGCATATATGCCGCCTCCTCCTTGTTCTTTTCCTCATAATAAAAGCCATCCTTGAAAGACTATCGTTTCGTCTTTCTTAGAATGACTCTATTATTGCAAATTACAAGTCCATAAATCTTCTCTTGTGCATCGAATCTTTGTTCTTTAATTGTTTTTTCATTCCTATTGGTCATTTTATTTTTCCACCCTTATCCTTGGCTTATTAGCCTCTCTGCCTTCCAGCCAAGACACTGTAGCATTTGCAAATATTGCGATTTCAACAAATGCAAATATCGCAACGATTATCACCTTCACAATTATCCTTACTGTAATAACCATAATTTCTATCAATTCTTTTTATTATCTTCTGAAGTTCTTCACTTTCAGATTGTATAATGCCGTCACTTTCAACCATCACCTAATAGGAGCGCTTATGGGGGATATCCTATTTTCTACTTTGGAATGTTATGAAATATAATGGGACAGGAACTCAAATAATTTCTGATTCGTTTCTTCATTCAGTTCTTCAGCCTGCAAATATTCAGGCAGTGGAATTCCCTGCTGGCATTCTCCACAGATATCAATGCCAAGTATATTTCCGTTTTCCAGAAAATGTGAGAGCAATCGCTCCAGCATCGGAAGTGACATGTTCCCCTGACTCCAGTTTGTCTCCGTATATTGTTTATCCAAGATGTCTTTGTCTATGGATATATAAACCGGCAGATTCTTTTTTATTTTGGAAATCTTATTTTTGTCTTCTCCGGCACGAATCTCTTCTGCAGAAAAAGTAAGGAGTTTTTCTGATATTTCCTTACGATTCATCAAGCCATCATTTTCCCGATAAAGCTGCTCTATATCCTTCGCCTGCGGTCCGATTAATATCAGTTGCTGCAACCATGGATTCGTCTCTAACACCTTTTCTGCCCAGTCTCCGCAGCTTGTCATGTGCTCAATCATCGGCTTTTGCATGTCCGTATGATGGTCAAATACAACAAGCTGGAATTCCTTTTGAATCTGGCTTGTCATAATTTCTGTCACATAATGATAATTTCCGGAATCCAGAAAATGGATTCCATGAATTCCATATAGCTTGATTTTTTCTCTGATTTTCTCTTCTGCCTGTCTGGAACAATACAAATCACACTCCTCAATTTCAGAGCAGTCCAGCCAGTGGATGCCGGTATTCTTTGGTATGTTTTCATCGCAATATACATGCGAAAAATCTAAAATCAGATGATTGGTTGTCATTGTTGTGCCTTTCTTAGTCTTGCTACTTTTCCAAAGGGTGGATTCACATCTTCATTATCAATCAACCAGAGAACCGGAATATCAGGTATATCTGCTTCTTCTGGAAATAAACCATATCCATCAGTAAATATAATAATGACAGCTGACAGGTCGTGTTTCATATTACTTTTTATATAATGAAACACAACCGTAAAATCAGTACCACCTCCACCATATGGTATTATTTTTTCTAATTCATTAATATTTTCAAACGAAATTGGTGTGGTTACATCTGTATCAAAGAACCCAAGCTTTCCCTTTATTTTACCATTAAATTGCTCAATAACACCTCTAATTTCTGCATATACTGCTTCAAGCGCATCTTGATTTACTGAACCGGAAGTATCTGCCCAAAACAAAATTTCTTTTGCGACAAAATCTCTTTCGTTAAAATCTGGCAAGTCTGAACTGTTATATCCAAACAATATCTCGTTTCTTACGAAATCATAAATGGCAGCTATTTTGTTATATTCATCTAATTCTATCCATTTACGATTTTTTATGAGAGACTGTATACTCTCTACATCGAAATTTAGCATTTTAGTCATTTCAAGATATTTCTTCTCCATAATATCGCCTCTCTTTCTTCTTATGGCTCTATTATAGAAAACAAACCTCTAATAAACTTTCAAAAATTCGCTATCTTTTACTGTACTTCTCGCCGGAAGTCCCATCATCCTTTTTACTGTAGATGCAAAATGTGGTGGTGAATCAAATCCTGCGTTTAATGCTGCTTCCGTTATCCGTTTCCCAGCTAATAAATCTTGAAATGCTCTTTCTAACTGATGCAGTGTTAAATATTTTTTAAGCGTTATCCCTACCTGTTCACTAAATAAATGAGATAATCGGCTTGCTGAAATACACAATTTTCCAGCATATTCCTCTATCGAATGTTCTTCACAACTACATTGTTCCAATTAATGACACGATTCGTTCGTTTAGGATATAAATACTTATCTACTAAAACTTACGCCAACACTTCTCTTTCAAAAATGCCTTAATCTCATCTTCATTTCGACCTTCATAATAAGCTACAAGAAGACCCTTGAATTCAGACACAATATTCTCCGGCACAACTAACAATCCAATACCTTTTCCAATCATAAAATGATTAGCAAAGATAATAGAAGCTCTCTTATTACCATCAATAAAAATCTGTGTCTTCATACAATAAAGCGTAAGCTCAATTGCAATATCAACGTCCTCAAGTCCTGAGTTTATAATTTCATCTATTTTCTCTTTTACATCCAACTCATTTGGAATTGGAGGCACATAGCTTGAACCACCAATCGTAACAGGAACAGCTCTAACGGAACCACCATTTTCGAAGAACCCTTCATTTACCAGGCGTGCTATATGACTTACCATATAATAATTGCAAGGAGAAGCCACTACATCCGGATCCACAATAAACTCCCACGCATGCTTCAAATTTAAGATTTTTTGGACATCAGTTGCTTTTACTCCGTTAACTTCGCCATTTTCCAAAATAGTTTCTGTCTGTGGAAATGTAGTGGAAACACCTTCCAATACAGCCTGATCATAAATCAGACTTTTGACATTAGCTCTAGCAAAGTCAATATTAAGCTTTACTCTTGGTGACAGTTCGCTTTCTGTATATCCAAGCTTTGCTAAGTCCTTTTCGATTTTTCTAAGTTGCTTTTTAACCGCTCTTATTTGCTGCGATTGATTAACTGCAAGTGCGTAGAGCTCCTCAGAATATTTATCTATATAATTTGATTTGTATTTTCCAGCTTCTCTTTTTCTAACATAAATATATTTCTGATCATTTACAGTCTTGATTTCAATACTTCCATCAAATGCAGAGATATTAATTTGAGCCTGCAAATCAGCTTTTTCATTTAGTAATCTTTGGATTTCTGTTATATTACTCATTCATCCATCTCCTTTTAGGGTGATTTTATGATTATATATTTGCACTTTTTCACCCTAAATTCAATATATTTTTTAAATTTAGGGTGATTTTTTATTATATTTTTTTCAAATTCACCCTAAATCATATCGGACAGGTTTATTTCTTACTCGCCACCTGCAGAGGTGGGAGTCTTCTCCGATGAGATAAAAATGTTTTAGATTCGTTTCTATCTTTTGTATTCGAAAGCATCCCCTGTGAATTTAGTGCTAATTGTGTTGGATCCTTGGGACATCCGCGATTTACAACTCTAGTAAATGAATCTCCTGTACTAATCATCATAACATCATAATTCCCAGTTTCCTTATTAGTTATTTCAACCATTCGGTAATGTTGTAATTTTTGAACTTCCACTGTCATCCTTTGCTCTATAAAAATATTCCTGTCCATTTAGTTCAAATTGACCATCATAATTCTGCATTCTCAAATTCTCCTTACTTCAATGGTATTTTTATATCTTACCGTAAGCATTATTTATATTCCATTTCTCTATCATTCTAAAACTATACTGATTTATTTTTATAAAACCATATTAAAGTATCCTCTGTCATTCTTAATGCCAACAATGCATCATCAATACTTGTTACTTCATTATCAACACCAGTTATAGTCATATTTCCCTCATTCCGATGTGCTCCTAACGCACAGGTAAACGAATATAATCTATAAAAAAGTTTAAATCTTGGATATTGATATCTTTCACTCGCTTCATTGCTATTTTCGTTATATTTCATCTCTGCAATTTTATTTGCTTGTACATTATTTATATTTTTATCTTTGTGGCATATTTTTTTTAAACCATCTAACCATTTTCTTTGTTCTGACTTTTGACTTGAAAAAATACCAGTTATTATATTTCTACACTGCATTACACAAGACACACTTTCACCATTTGCAAACGCTTTCTTAGCAGATTCATAACTCTCATATACATCCCTATGCTCTGCATATAGCCAATGCGAAATTATATCTATGTCTTGTACACTTTCATTTCCTCTTGCTGTAAATGGCTGCACACATAGTTCTTCATCACAATACAGAAAGTCCAAATTAATAATATTTACATAGCTCTTTAGTCTATTAAAATCTTTTGACGCAAATTCTGATAAAATAATATTTTTCTGTTCATCATCAACACTTAGCATCATTTCATCAAGATATGTTCCCTTTACATTTACATATTTTTTCTTAATGCTCTCTTCCTTGTCAGAATCAAAAATACGATATACTGACATTCGATTCGCAATACCATTTAAAAACATTATTAATTTTTCCGGTTGGTATTCCAACTCTTTAAACGTTTCATAAAGACCATTGTATGTCC
>OHBM01000890.1_pt1 | contig 23360 bp, 19 predicted proteins | sample 1577251 | NCBI WGS metagenome assembly OHBM01 (sample SAMEA3541557, study PRJEB24748) | human gut metagenome | biome: human gut; feature: human-associated habitat; material: faeces | place: China | collected 2012 | reverse complement strand
GAGTATGTCTTGCAAGCTGTGTCGAAACCGAAAGAAGTCTCAATCTGCTCGTTCTTCAAGTCGCCGTCGATGGTCTTCGGGCAGCCGATAACCTGAACGCCGTACTTCTTAGCTGCATAGTACTCTGCGAGTACACATGCGTTGGTGTTAGAGTCGTCGCCACCGATGATTACGAGAGCCTTGATGCCGAGCTCGCGAATAATCTCGATGCCCTTCTCAAACTGCTCTTCCTTCTCGAGCTTTGTACGACCTGAACCGATGATGTCGAAACCGCCAGTGTTGCGGTACTGATCCATAAGCTCTGATGTGATCTCGATGTAGTTGTGGTCAACCAAGCCGCCAGGACCGAGGATGAAACCATAGAGCTTGTTCTCTGGATTCAATGATTTAATACCGTCAAACAATCCTGAAATTACGTTGTGACCACCAGGAGCCTGACCTCCTGAAAGGATAACGCCTACGTTGAATGCAGGAAACTCTGTCTTCTCGCCAGCCTCAAAAGTGATAACAGGCATTCCGTATGTGTTCGGGAACAACGCCTTGATCTCTTCCTGGTTACCTACTGACTGTGTTGCCTCACCCTCTACGGCCTTAACCGGACCCTGGAGAGCCTTAGGCAATTTGGGCTGATAAGCAGCTCTTGCAATCTGCAATGCACTAATTTCCATGTGAATTTAAATAATTAAAATATGTAATGTATAAATAGATACTTTTTTTGCACTGCAAAAATACACTTTTTCTGTGACATACCGAAAAAAACTAAAAGAAAACGAACAATTTGAAGTTTTTTATAAAGAATACTTGTTGCATATTATTTTTTTTTCTATCTTTGGCGTGTTAATTTTATCTTTTAATCAATAATCATTTTAATTTGTTATGGCAAACAAAAGAAACCTGAAACGCAATATCAACTATGTTTGTAGCGAACTTTTCTCAGAGGCAGTAGCTGCTTCAATGTACAGTTCAAAGACAACAGAGGAGGATGTGAACGCATTGCTCGCTTCTATCCTTGTTATACACAACGACTATGTGCGCCGCGTGTCGCACCAGGAGCCGGGCCTTGCGCCGAAGCTCTTCTACAAGGATCTTGTGAACAGCTTCAACAAGCAGGTGTCTGAGATTGTTGACCAGGTGGTTAACCTCGGCTAATCTAAATTTTAAATCAAATATAAACATAAACAAACACAATGAGTTTTTTGCAACGCATTTGCAAGACACTGTTGTATAAGCGCATGGGGTGGACCACTCATATAGAAGTGGACCACCCCGAAAAGTATATACTCTGTCTTGCTCCACATACCAGCAACTGGGACTTTATTATCGGACTTCTCTACTCGCGTGCCGAGGGCATCAAGGCCAACTTCCTCATGAAGAAGGAGTGGTTCTTCTGGCCGCTTGGCGTATGGTTCCGCCATCTTGGTGGCATACCCGTTAACCGTTCGAAGCATACAAGCATGACCGACGCTATGGCAGAGGCTGCGCGTCGCGAGCCAAACTTCAAGCTTTGCGTTACGCCGGAAGGCACACGCTCGCTCAACCCTAACTGGAAGAATGGCTTCTATTTCATCGCATTGAAAGCCGAACTGCCTATCCTGCTCTATGGCCTCGACTTCGAACGCAAACTGATAGAATGTACGCAGATGATTGTGCCTACGGGCGATGTGGATGCGGACATGAAGCGCATAAAGACTTATTTCAAAGATTTCAAGGGAAAGAACCCTGAATTGTTCACCGTAGGTGAACTTGACTAATATGAGAAACAGATTATTGTCGGTTTTGGTGTTCGCAGCCGCTCTGATGGCGCTTCCTGCTACGGCAGGGTCGCACAAGACGCTGTCGGCGGCTCAGCTGGATACTCGTCTTAAGAACTATGTGCTCGCCACACGAGCAAAGAATGTCGTCTACGCCGTACAGCCGTATATGGAGTCGTACAGCGTAGACGACGCTCGTCGTGTGCTCACGCTGAATGTGAGCACAGGCTTTGCCACGCAGAACTTTACGGAGAAAAGCGTGGGCTATTATTATAAACGTCTTGCCAAGGCTTTGCCAAAACCTTACAATCGCTATCAGCTGCGCATCAACACGGCTGGTATGCCTATAGAGCAACTCGTACCTGGCGCAAAGCTGCGTAGCGGTAGTGCACCCGGAGGATGGGGACGCATCAACTACGATGGCGCGCCGTGGGTGATGAACGAGTCGCAACCCAACTTCGTATCGCACGGACTCTTCGACCGTCATATTTCTCTTTGGCAGTCGCACGGCATCTATTTCGACCAAAAGAAGAGGCACTGGAAGTGGCAGCGTCCAAACCTTTTCTGCACCAACGAAGACCTCTTTACACAGACTATCGTTGTGCCTTATCTCATTCCGATGCTCGAGAACGCCGGCGCTGTGGTCTACACACCGCGCGAGCGCGACTGGCAACGCAATGAGGTGATTGTAGACAACGACGGTAAGAACGGATATGTTGAGGACGACGGTCGCGAGAAATGGCGCACCACCGAAGAACGTGGCTTCGCTTTCCATCGCGGCATGTATCGCGACGGCGAGAATCCGTTCGAGCAGGGCACAGCACGCATGGTGCGCACAACGAAGAAAAGCAACGAGTCGTGGGCGGCGTATCAGCCAACCATCCAGCAGTCGGGTCGCTACGCCGTATACGTGAGCTATCAGACTGTAGCCAAGAGCGTAAGCGATGCGCAATACATCGTCGTACACAAGGGCGAACACACTTTGTTCCGCGTAAACCAGCAGATGGGCGGCGGAACGTGGGTTTATCTCGGCACGTTCGACTTCGATGCCGGCAACAGCACCGCCAACCGTGTAATCGTTACCAACTCGTCTACGGAGAAAGGCGTTGTAACGACAGATGCTGTGCGTTTCGGCGGCGGTATGGGCAATATACAGCGTGGCGGATCGACAAGCGGCATGCCGCGTTGCCTTGAAGGTGCGCGATATAGTGCGCAATGGGCGGGCGCTCCTTACTCGGTTTATAGCAGCAAGAACGGCACTGACGACTATGCCGACGACATCAATACACGCTCGAATATGCTCAACTGGCTTGCAGGCGGGTCGGTATACGTGCCGACTCGTGAGGGAAAGAACGTGCCTTTCGAGCTTAGCCTTGCGGTGCATAGCGATGCTGGAGCCACACATGTACATGATTCTATAGTCGGTTCGCTGGCTATATGCACCACCAACTTCAACGACGGACGTCTTGCTGCCGGCGTGTCGCGACAGATTTCGCACGACTTCGCCAATATGCTCCTTACCGGCGTGCAGCGCGACCTTACAGCTACCTACGGCAAGTGGACACGCCGCTATCTTTGGGACCGCAATTATAGCGAGACTCGCAAGCCGGAAGTGCCTTCGGCGATTATTGAAACGCTGTCGCATCAGAACTTCGCTGATATGCGCCGCGCATTAGACCCGAACTTCCGCTTCACTCTCGCACGTTCGCTCTACAAGACCATACTGCGTTATGTGAACGGCAATCACTCGCTTGCGTGCGTTGTGCAGCCTTTGCCCGTAAGCAACTTCCGTATACAGCGAACAGCCAACAATCAGTTGCAGCTCTCGTGGTTGCCAATGAACGATCCGTTGGAGGCAAGCGCCGTGCCTACTACATATAATATATATATAGCAGAGGGCAGGGGCGGTTTCGCCAACGGACGCAGCGTGACTGGCACATCGTTCACGTTCACGCCTAAGCCGAACGTGGTTTATCAGTTCCGTGTCACGGCTGTGAACCGCGGAGGCGAGAGCTTCCCGACGAACACGCTTGCAGCCTGCATAAGCGCTCAGGCAGGAGCGCGCGATGTGCTTGTCGTAGACGGCTTTACGCGTCTTGCAGGTCCGGCGGTTGTTGACGACGGCACACGCCAAGGCTTCGACCTCGATGCTGATATGGGTGTTTCGCTCGGCATGAATGCAGGTTGGGTAGGCAGACAAATCGACTTCGATCGCTCGCGTGCAGGTAGTGAAGGTCCTGGCGCTTTAGGCTATTGCGAGGACGAACTTGCAGGCAATTTCTTTATGGGAAGACAGCAGAACGAGTCGGTTTGCCACGTTGCGGACATCGCGGCGTCGGGTGCATACAATGTCGTAGCGTCGTCGGTTGAGGCTGTAGAGAACGGTTTCGTGAAACTTTCCGACTATCGCATCGTCGACTTGATGTTCGGATTGCAGAAAGACGACGGCTACTCGCTTGTGCGCTACAAGACCTTCTCGCAGTCGCTGCGCAAGGCGCTTGAGACTTACGTACGTGGCAACGGACGCGTACTCGTAAGCGGTGCGTATGTGGCGAGTGATATGCAGCTCGATGCTGAGCGCACCTTCCTCTCCAATGTGTTTAAAGTAGGATTAGGCGGACAGAACAAGAATATCTCTACGAATCTTGTGAACGGACTCGGCATCAACTTCGACATCATACGCCGACCTAACGACCGTCATTACGCAGCACAGTCGGTAGATATCATCAATCCGCTTGCGCCGGCGTTCTGCGCTATGCGCTATGCCGACGGCACCGATGCTGCTGTGGCTTACGACGGCGCCGACCACAAGGCGTTTATCATGGGTTTCCCGATGGAGTGCATTAATAATGTGCGTTCGCGACAGCAGGTGATGAAGGCTGTAATGACATTTCTTGCCAAGTAATTTGGCTATTTCAAGCAAACACTATAACTTTGCATAGTTATTGAAGGAAAAACTAAAAAACATATAATATAATGTATAGAACGAATACATGCGGAGAGCTTCGTCTCTCTGATTGTGGCAAGACCGTGACTCTTGCCGGATGGGTACAGCGCACTCGCAAGATGGGTGGTATGACATTCGTTGACCTCCGCGACCGCTATGGTATCACACAGCTCGTCTTCAACGACTCTGACGACAGCGACCTTTGCGCACGTGCAGGCAAGCTCGGACGTGAGTTCTGCGTGCAGGTGACTGGCGTAGTAAACGAGCGTGAGAGCAAGAATGCAAATCTGCCTACTGGCGATATCGAGATTATCGCTAAGGAGCTGAATATCCTCTCGGAGAGTGCTACACCTCCGTTCACTATCGAGGACAACACCGACGGCGGCGACGATATCCGTATGAAGTATCGCTACCTCGACTTGCGCCGTCCGACAGTTCGCAAGAATCTCGAACTGCGTCACCGCATGACTATCCTCATCCGCAACTTCCTCGATGCGCAGAACTTCATCGAGGTGGAGACACCTATCCTCATCGGTTCTACACCTGAGGGTGCACGCGACTTCGTTGTGCCTTCACGCATGAACCCCGGACAGTTCTACGCTCTCCCGCAGAGCCCGCAGACTCTGAAGCAGTTGCTCATGATCAGTGGTTTCGACCGCTACTTCCAGATTGCAAAGTGTTTCCGCGACGAGGATTTGCGTGCAGACCGTCAGCCAGAGTTTACTCAGATCGACTGCGAGATGTCTTTCGTTGACCAGGACGACGTTATCAACCTCTTCGAGGATATGGCTCGCCATCTGTTCAAGGAAGTACGCGGCGTTGAGTTGCCGGCTAAGCTGCAGCAGATGACATGGCACGAGGCTATGCGCCGTTTCGGTAGCGACAAGCCCGACTTGCGTTTCGGCATGGAGTTCGTAGAGCTCATGGACGTATTGAAGGGCACAGGCACATTCTCTGTATTCAACGAGGCAGAGTATATTGGCGGTATCTGCGTACCTGGTTGCGCTGACTACACACGCAAGCAGCTCGATCAGCTTACAGATTTCGTAAAGCGTCCGCAGGTAGGCGCAAAGGGCTTGGTTTACATCAAGTTTAACGCTGACGGCACAGTGAAGTCGTCTGTAGACAAGTCCTACACACCTGAGGTGCTCGCAAAGGTCAAGGAGACAACCGGCGCCAAGGATGGCGACCTCGTTCTTATCCTTTCTGGCGACAACGCCAACAAGACACGCGTTCAGCTCTGCTCTTTGCGTCTTGAGATGGGCGACCGTCTCGGTCTGCGCGACAAGAACAAGTTCGAGTGCTTGTGGATTATCGACTTCCCTCTCTTCGAGTGGAGCGACGAGGAGCAGCGCCTTATGGCTACTCACCATCCGTTCACAATGCCAAACCCGGACGATATCCCATTGCTCGACGAGCATCCTGAGCAGGTACGCGCTAAGGCATACGACTTTGTTTGCAACGGTATAGAGGTAGGCGGCGGTAGCCTCCGTATCCACGACAGCAAGTTGCAGGAGAAGATGTTCGGCATCCTCGGTTTCACAGAGGAGCGCGCCATGGCACAGTTCGGCTTCCTCATCAATGCCTTCAAGTACGGAGCACCACCTCACGCTGGTCTCGCATTCGGTCTCGACCGTTTTGTGTCTATCATGGCAGGTCTCGACTCTATCCGCGACTGCATCGCATTCCCGAAGAACAACAGCGGACGCGACGTGATGCTCGACGCTCCTTCTGCTATCGATCAGAAGCAGCTTGACGAACTTCAGTTGAAGGTAGATTTGAAAGCTGAGTAATCATTTTAATCACAATATACGTTGATATAAATCAATAAATGTGAAAAATATTAAGAAAAAGTCCGGATTTCCGGACTTTTTTCGTATTCAGACGTTGCTTTTGGAAAATATTTTACTAATTTTGTAAACAAAGGGAACCCAAGCGTGTTGAACGTAAGGGACTTTATTAATGTTTTTATTAGATTATGGCAGAAAAGAAAGCAACAGAAAAGAAGGTAGCTGCAAAAAAGACAGCTACAAAGACTACAGCAACTAAGACTGCTGCAAAGCGTTGTGCTACAAAGAAGGCTGAAGTAGTTTTGAATGTGGACGCAGAAAGCGTTGGCTTCCGCGCAGGTGATGTTTATCAGGCACTGGCTGCAGCAGGCAAGGCACTGAGCGTTCAGGAAATCGCAAAGGCTGCTAACATCAGTAGCGAAGAAGTTTACCTCGGTATTGGCTGGCTCTTCAAGGAGGGCAAGGTAAAGAACGAAGAGAACCTCATCACCTTGGCATAAGCAAGGTAAAATTGCATACGAAAGGAGCTTTTACATATCTTTATGTAACAGCTCCTTTTCTATTTGTATATACCGATAAATATTGCTCATTTTTATTTTAAGAAATGATAAAAAATATTTATCTTTGCATATCTAAAACTTTTAATAATATGACTCAAGATAGAAATCACCTGGTAATCATGGCTGGTGGAGTAGGAAGTCGTTTCTGGCCGATGAGCACAGAAGACAATCCGAAACAATTTATTGATATCCTCGGAGTAGGCAGAACCCTTCTGCAGCTTACATACGACAGATTCAAGGGAATCTGTCCGCTTGAGAATGTTTGGGTGGTGACGAACAAGAAGTACGCCGCACTGGTGCGCGAGCAGCTTCCTGAAGTGCCTGCCGAGAACATCCTTCTTGAGCCATGTCGTCGCAACACGGCGCCATGTATAGCATACGTCACATGGCGCATCAAGGCTATCAATCCGAAGGCTAATGTAGTAATCACACCGAGCGACCACTTCGTTACCGATGTGGAGGAGTTCCGCCGTGTCATCACGTCGAGCATGAAGTTCACAGCCGAGACCGACGCCATCGTCACCCTCGGCATGTCGCCGACACGCCCCGAGACTGGCTACGGCTACATTCAGGCTGACCTCTCTACAGCGTCGCCACGCAACCGCGAGATATATCGCATCGACTCGTTCCGCGAGAAGCCCGACCTGGAGACTGCGAAGGAATACATATCGCATAAGAACTATTTCTGGAACGCAGGCATCTTCGTATGGAGCGTCGCTACAATCGTGAACGCTTTCCGTGTTTACTGCCCTACAATAAGCAAGATTTTCGAGAGCATGCTGCCTATCTACGGCACGCCGGCTGAGCGCGATATGATTGACCAGCGCTACCCTGAGTGCGAGAATATCTCTGTCGACTACGCCATTATGGAGAAGGCGGAGGAGATCTTCGTGTGCCCAGCCAACTTCGGATGGACCGACCTCGGCACATGGACTTCGCTGATGTTGCAGAAGCATCACGATCTTTATGGCAATACGGTTATCGGCAACAACGTACATCTTTACGATTCGCACAACTGTGTGGTGCATACTCTGAACGAGAAGAAGGTTGTTGTTCAGGGGCTCGACGGATATATCGTTGCAGAGAACGATAACTCACTGCTTGTATGCAAGCTTTCTGAGGAACAGCGCATACGCCAGTTTGCGGAAGATTGATTACCGCGTAGCGGAAACATCATTACCGCACTTCGGTTACATTGTTACCGCGCAACGGTTACACTATTACCAGTCTGTGGTAATATAATTGTGGCTCATCCGGAATTAGGAGTAATTCAATTATGAACCTATAAGTAGCGGAGGTCTCCGGTCTCCGCAGTACCAAGTCGAATACAAATCATTATTACTAATAATAGAGTTTGTATCATTGGTTACTGCGGAGGCCGGAGACCTCCGCTACTATAAGATATTACCTGTTGGGCAACCAGTGCTGCTCAACCGAAACTTCTACACTGAAACTCGGGTTGAAGTTGTAGCGCAAAGTTGCTCCGATGCGGTCGCCGAAGTTGCCGATGTCGTACATGGAGTAGGGCGAGAGTCCGAAAGCGCTGCGGCAGAATGGCCCCATGCCGTATCCACCGTAGTAACCGTCGTACAGACCATAGCGCAGTCGGTTGGAAATATTGTTCGTTATCGACTTCTGTGCGTAGATGTATGCCTCCCAGTGCTCGTTGAACTGATATCCAAGAACCGCCGACAGTCCGGCTTCGCGCCAGTTGTTGCCGGCGTAGTTGATGTTGTTGAAGTAGCCGCCGACGGCTACCGACAGCTTGTCGGTGACGGGCATGGCGTACATCAATGCTATGTTCTCCTGAAAACCAGCACCTCTGTGCGCTCCCTTGCCGAACTCGGCGAATACGGACGCACCTACCTGCACGTTCAGTCCGCGATGCAGCGCCCAACTGTTGAATCCGCTGCACCAACCGAACGGGTAGCGGTTGATTGGCGATGCCGTTGTGGTGCTGAGCGTGGGCAGATGCAGCGAGTCGTCGTGAGCCGGTTGCAGCTCGTACGACGGTTCTTCTGCTTCCTGCAGTTTGCGCAAGCGTCCGCCGTAGCGTGTCGGCATGATACGCTGCGGAGCCGATTCGTCGAAACGAATCTGGCTGTTGCCCAGAGTGCCTGTTGTAGCATTTGTCTCTTGTGCTTTAGCCGTCATGGTGAAAGCTGATGACAAGAGCAATGCTACGAGTGTTCTTGTCTTTATTGTCATAATAAGTCCTCTTTTTTACTCGCCGAGATACTGTCCGATGAAGAATATCGCACCGGTCTGTTTCTCAGTGATGATGTAGACGAACGGACGGTTGGCGTGGAACTTTACGTGGCGCGGCTCGTTGGGATCGAGTGCTGTCATTGCAACCATTCCTGCTGTGATGGCAGCAGCCTTAGTGCCTTCCTCGCTAACCTCAATCTTCGCCTTCTGCAGCATCTTCGAGATGAAGATATTTGCGTCTGACATGTTCTTGAAGTTGGCTGCGCCGTTGAAGATGGACGGAGCACCGAGCTTCGATACGGCGTCGTTAAGCACCACCTCTGTGCTTGTTGTGAACTTCGGCAGTTTGAGGTCTACAACGCACTTCTGCATGTCTCTGTACAGCGAGCCAATCTTCTGTGCGTCTACCTGCTTCATCATCTCCTCGATAGACACGCCCTCCTTAGGCAGCAATACGGTCATGCTGTATGTGCGGTTGCCGTAGGGCAGGGTGACAGCCTCGAAGATGTCGTTGCTGAGATAGCTTAAATCGTCCTCCTGATGCATCATCTGTACGCGCTTGATGTCGCGAGTGTATCCGCGGAAGTTCTCCTCCTTTGTCTCAGCCTTCTCGAACGGCGCCTCCCATGTGCCTTCAAAGTATATGGCGTTCATCAGAACCGCAACGTCGGCAGCCGAGAGCTGGTCGATAATCTTCGGAATCATACTGTTGGTCTGCTTGCTGCACCACTCGTTAATCTTGTCAACAGCTTTGCTCGTAGAGAAGTCGAGATTCTCCACATTAGCGTCGTACATGCCGAGCACGGTTTTCTGGAAGTCGCTCTTCAGCGAGAAATGCTTGTCGGCGGCAATGCAGTTGGCTATGTTGATAGTCGTCTGTTTGTCGTTTGTTGCGGTGCTGTTGAGCAATGCGCGATACGCCTCGTTGAGCGCTTGAAGCGAAACATCGTCAACGCCGAGCGCCTTCAATATTTCCTTCTGCGTGTCGCCGTCGGCGCCGTTAGCCAGCATACCCATCAAGAACGAAACGCTAAGCGGTGAGAGCACCTTGCTCTGCTTGTCGATTTGTGTCTTGAACAGGTTGACAGCGAATGTGTTGCCCTTGTTGATAGTGGCACGCTGGTCGTTCGAGAACGTGAGGAATTTCGAATCGATGTCCATGTATGCGTTGTCCGGTCGGGTGGCGTTGTCGCTGTCCTTCGTTACCTTGTTTGTTGAAGAGCAGCTTGCCAGTGCCAATGCTGACAAACCGGCAAGTGCTGCTGTCTTTATCTTTTTGTTCATATATAGCTTGTGTTATTCCTCCTCAGGAGTGATCAGCTTGTAGCCCTTACCGTGGATGTTGATAATCTCAATCTGATCGTCGTCCTTGAGGTGCTTGCGCAACTTGGTGATGTACACGTCCATTGAGCGAGCGTTGAAGTAGTTGTCGTCAATCCAAATTGTTTTCAGAGCGAAGTCGCGCTGCAGAATCTCGTTGGCGTGGCTGCAGAGCAGAGCGAGCAGTTCGTTCTCCTTTGTTGTGAGCTTAGTCTGCTTATCGCCGATAACGAGCAGCTGCTTCTGGGTGTCGAATGTGAATCGACCGATGTGGTATACCGAGCTCTCCTTGTTCTTCTTGCCACGAACGCGGCGCAGGATAGCCTCAATACGGAACACGAGCTCCTCCATTGAGAACGGTTTGGTGATATAGTCGTCGGCACCAATCTTGAAGCCTTCGAGAATGTCCTCCTTCATTGTCTTTGCGGTGAGGAAGATGATAGGTATCTCGGCGTTAGCCTGGCGTATTTCCTGAGCAAGAGTGAAACCGTCCTTCTTAGGCATCATCACGTCGAGCACACAGATGTCGTATTTAGTCTTCATAAAAGCCTTGTAACCTGCATCGCCGTCTGGGCACAGGTCGGCTGCGTAGCCCTTAGCCTGCAAGTATTCACGAAGCAACATGCCGAGGTTCTCATCGTCTTCACAAAGTAAGATTTTCAAATTGTCTTCCATAATCGTATTCTGTTTTTAATTGTTTTTATTCTGTTATTTTAATTCTATTTGCGCACTTTGCGTGTCGTTCCGTCGACGTAGCGCACGATGGTAATGCCCTTAGCCGGAGCGTTGAGGCGCTGTCCGTCGAGCGAGTAGTAGCCGGTAACTATGTTAGCACCTTCGTTGTCTACCTGCTTGATGCCTGTCTCGCCAGACTCTACGCGGCATTTTGCTGCGTTCTCTATGGTTGTCTTTATCTGGTCGCCGTTAGTCACCTTCTTGATTATAAGAGCGCATACGTTCAACTTCGATTTGTCTTGAATCAGCTTGTGCTGCGAGATGTTCTCGAAGGTAACTGTGTAGGTCTGCATTGTGCCTACGGTATAAGGACGTGTCAGCGAGCCTTCTACGCCATACTGCACGCCTTTGCTGTCGATGGCAACCTGGTTGAATTCCAGTCCGTATATAGTAGATTCGTTGCCTTTGAATCTGTCATATTCAGGCAAAACCTGATCGTTCCATTCGCCTACTCGGTTTGATTGTCCCCATTTCTCGTTCTTCAGTCCGTCGGCTGTGAGCACGTATGCCACGCTGTACTCGGTGCCCTCGTCGGTATCCAGACAGGGCAGAACGCTGGATGTTACGTTGATGTCCTTTCCGTCGTATGTAGCTTTCACGCTGATGTCGAACGAAGCCGTCTTGTCCAACTCATACTTGAAGTTGCTCTCGCCGTCAAAGGTGTTCACCTTTTCGTCTCTTGCACACATGATAAGAGGACGGTTCGTATTCTTCCATGTTGAAGACAGCATGCTGTTGTATGCGTTTGTTGCGAGAGCGTCGCCATCATGAATTGAAATGCCGATGAACTCGTCTGGATAAAGTCTTTCCAACGATTCCATGATGGCAATGCCGCGCGGACAATACTGGCACCACAATCCGGTTACGTCCTCGAATACTACACGCTTCTTTGCAGCCTGCAATACTGTCCAGCGCTCTATGTATGTAAAGGATACGCTTGTCTCGTTAGGATGTCCGTCCACCTCTGTCACGTTGAATATTACGTCGCTCTTGCCAAGTGATTTGCCCGGCTTAATCGGAATCATCACCTGCTGTGTGTTGCCGAACGGAGTCTCGAAGTCGATAGTCTGCGGTTCGCTTGACTCCTGTGTGTCGAAGTCGTAGAGCGTGTATGTAATCTGCTTAACGGGATTCGTTCCGTAATTGATGAGATTTATCGGAGCGTTCACGAACTCGTCGTTCGGACTTACCGTCACCTTGCCTGCTGTCATCGGCGCCACATTGTAGGAGTCGGCAACAGCGTTGAGCGATGCACCCGTCAGCAAGACGAGCAATAGAGATAGAATGTTTCGTAGGCTTTTGTTCATATTCGTCGATTTTAATTGTGTGATTCTTTTGTTCGGTGCCTATAATCTTTTGCTATAGGCACCGTATCTCTCTAATATTTTAATTAATCCTTTATTATCGGCAATTTGATTGTGAACTTCGTTCCCTTGCCGTATTCGCTCTCAATAGAGATGTCGCCGTCGTGGAGCATAACGATCTTCTTAACGTAAGCCAATCCCAATCCGAAGCCTTTCACATCGTGTACGTTGCCGGTATGAACGCGGTAGAACTTGTCGAACACCTTGCGGAAGTTGTCCTTCTTTATGCCCAAACCGGTGTCGCGTACGGAGAAGTAGAGGTGGTCGTTGTCGTTCCAAGTGCGTAGATATATATCTACTGGCTGGTCGGGTTTGCGATACTTCACGGCGTTGTCCAAGAGATTGTTGAGTACGTTCTGGAAGTGTACCTCGTCTACGTACAGCGTTGAGTCGACAGCCTCAATCTCTGTGTATATCTTTCCGCCTGTGTGTTCCACGCGCAGCGAGAATGAGTTGGATATGTTCTCCACCATCTCGTTGAGGTCGAGCTTCTTCTTCTTGAACACAGCCTTCTTGCGGTCGAACATCGACATTTGCAGCACCTTCTCTACAAGGAAACGCAGACGTTTCGACTCGTCGAAGATAACCTGACCCAAGTGCTTCGTCATAGCCGGACTCTTTGTTACCGACTCGTCGTTCATCATCTGTGCTGCGAGCGAAATGCTTGCGATAGGTGTCTTCAGTTCGTGCGTCATATTGTTGATGAAGTCGTTCTTTATCTCGGTGTAGCGTTTCTGCCTGAAGATAACTACGATTGTGAAGATGAACGTCACGAGCAACACGAGTGTGAAGGCTACAGACGGAATCATGAATCTAACAGACGAGAAGATGTACGAACCCATGTCGGGGAAGTGGATGCGCACAACGCCCATCTTCGATTGTGGGTCGTTGCGGAACAATACCTGCGAGTAGGTGAACTCTTCGCCTTCGTCTGTGTAATCAGGACAGCGATATACTTCGCGTCCGTCCTGTGTGCTGACGGTAAAGTGGTAGGGTATGTTCACTCCGTTGTTCATCAACTCTGCTTTGAGGTCCTGATCGAGCAACTTGAAGTTGATGCGTTCCTTAAGCGGACGCTCCGAAGCGGAGTAGAGTATAGAGTAGACCACCTCGTCGAGCAGCGCCTTCTGATAGATGTAGCGGTTCTTCACTATTTCCTGCAGCGACTTTGAGGCTTCGCTTAGCGAGTTCTTGTCTGTATGCAGAATCATTCCCTTCGGCATCTGCGAAGGCTTTATCGTGATTGTCTTTAACTCGAACGAAGAATATACCGTGCCGTCCTTTCCTGCCACCGAGTATTGGTGCGACTGCTGAATGCTTCCGTCCATGTTGCCAGTGCGTGTACCTACAGAGTCCTTGCGGAAGGCGCGACGTTCAGTCTCGTTCACGTCCTTCTCAAGATAACGCAGAGTCTCGTTGAGTTCCAGATTGCGTGAAGCCTGGTACAAGGCGCGGTTGACCGACTCGTCGAACTGCTCCTTTTTCATGTCTACCATCGCCTGGATGTATTTCAGCTGAAGGAATAGCAAGCCAAGGAAAGAGAATCCCATGATGATTGCTATGGTCCATATTGTCTTTTTCTTCATAATCTTAAATCTTACATCTGCAAAGATAAATATCTTAGTTGATACTGATGTGAAAATAGTTAATAAAAAACGAAAGATTCGCAATTATTAACCAAAATAAGCGGTTATAATTGCGAATCCTTAATTATGTGTAAAGCATTGAACTTTCTGATATCATAATAAACTCTGCGTTTATGTACATCATATATCGTTTATGTACATCATATATCGTTTATGTACATTACATATATTGTGCAGCTTTTACTGTCTCGAACTGATAAAGCCTTCGAGGTTTGCATATTTGCGTTTCATCAGTCGGTTGTAGACGTTGCGCAGCCACAATCTGTGTGTTGCAATGAAGCAGAGTCCGATGAATAGCATTGTTAGATAGGCAACGTTCTCGGAGAATACAGACTGCAGAATGTTTACAAGAATGTTTGGCACAATAAACACGATAGCTACCAGAATAATTTGAATGTAATTGGTTTTCAGTCCGGCTTTGTCTGTCATCTTGGTGTTCAGCGGAACCGTTATTTTGTTGTATACAGCTGTCTGAAAGGCGATGAAGAATTGGAAGCCCATTGTGAATATCATGTAGCTCACGAGCATCAGCAGCGACCACTTGCCGCTTATCACTGCGGGCAGCATAAGCAGGAATGGCGCAATCAGTAGCAGAGAGTAGAAAATATATTTTGCCTTGAGCAGCGAGAGGATGTTCTCGCGGTGTGTAAGCAGACAGTCAATATAGTTGCCCTCATAGCTCATCAGTCCGATAAGATTCATCGTGCCGAATATCATAAATGCATACAATCCCCAGAAGTTTGTCATGCCATCAGAGTCGTACACGTCCGACAAAACTATAAACGCGCAGAGCAAAGCCATAGTGAAGAAGCCCGATTTCAAAGCTTTCTTTGGAGTGGCGTTTCTAAGGAGCATCTTCATCTCGAGCTGCATGAAGAGTCCTATCTCGCCATACTTCTCGAAGAAAGCGAACTTGTTCACCTTCTTGACGCTCTTCTTCACTTCAGAACGCATAAGTTCTTTCTCTATGCTTGCGTATTGCAGACGACGGTTTATAAGTACAATCGCAGCAAGCGCTATAATGCCAAATAATATCGGCAGCACACTATGCTTATCGAGCATTGCGCCAACGTATGAGTAGATATCCGTAAACTGTGCCCAACCTGCGTTGCTACCAACGTACAGCGGCATTGCCTCTATACCATATATTATAATAGGTAGCGCCCACCATAGTTCGGTTTGTTTGATTAGTGTGCGTGCTATCGCGTACCACTGGCTGTTGATGAGTATGAGCACCAAGCAGAGCAGCATTGTCTGCGTAGCTGTTGCAAGACCATAGCTGAACACTATCGACATTAACGCATAAGGTAATAAGAATGCGAACCAAATGAAGTTGCCTTTACTGATGAGCGAGTTGTAGACGAAAGCGTCAATACATGTGTAGCGCGGCAAAGGTAGCAATATATAAGGCTTGACGATGTGTGCAGGAGTCTGCTGCATCGTAAACCTCATGCCGAAGTCGACAAGCAAGAGAAACGGCAGGACTATGAACAGATTCTCTGTAGCCGTTGTCGTATTATCGCTGTTTGTTAATTGAGAGAACAATATCGCCAATCCCATAAGATAGATGACGAGAATAAGCATCGAAAGATAAATGAAAAACTTTGCTACCTTGTTTTCCATAGCACTCAGACTGCGGTTGTCGGCAATTCTACGATGCAGCAACAGCAGTCTGATGAGTTCAAATTTAGGGATGGTGTATTTCATATAAGTATTAAGTCTTTATTATCGCAAATCGATAACTTCAGCAGTGGGGTAGTCTTTAGAATTAAATGTGAAGATACGGTCAGAAAGATTCTTCGGTGAGAAGTTGCTCACGGTGATAGTGCTCCATTTGCCCTTATGCTTCATCTTTACCTTTGATGGCACGCCGGTTTTGCGGTTTATCGTGATGTACATCTCCGGAATGCCTCTGTTTGGGTTCTGAGCCACAAGGTGTACCTCGTTGTTTGCGCCTGCGTTAGTGGCAGACATCTTATAGCCTGTCTTGTACATGGTGATGAACGAGTAGGGATTCATCATCTGCTGCTGAGCCTGAGTAGGTGTACTTACGTTCACTTCGTTGTTCTTCTTCACGTAAGTCCACTGCGTCTTGCCGTTATACCACACCGTCATTTGCGGAGTGCGTGCGTTGAACTTGTTGCCCTTTATGGCTATAGTGCCCGACACCTTGCCAGTTGCAGCACTGCTCATCGTGAACGAAGCGCTTGCTCCGCCTGATCTGCCTACCACCTTTGCAGCACGGTCGAGAATCTTTCGTGCTGCATTGTTCTTCTGTGCGGCGCTTGTGCTCACACCAAGCCAAGCCATGCACATTGCCATCATAATTCCTAAAAACAAACGTCTCATAATATGAATGTGTTTTAATTTGTGAACTGTTATACTGCCGTTAGCCTCTCAGCTGGTTCATGATTGCTGTCAGCTGACTCTCGTCTGCCACGAGTACATCACGAGGCTTGCTGCCGTGAGCCGCTCCTACGATGCCAGCCTTTTCGAGCTGGTCCATGAGTCGTCCGGCGCGGTTGTAGCCGATAGAGAAGCGGCGCTGAATCATGCTCGTACTGCCTTGCTGGCTGACGATTACAGAGCGTGCTGCCTCCTCAAAGAATGGATCGAGATTGCCCATGTCTGCACCGCCGGTGTTGCTGCCGCCGTCAGAGTCGTCGCTCTTAGGTTCTGGCAACTCCATAGGATGAGTCGGACCCGACTGGTGCTCGATGAACTCGTTGATTTCGCATATCTCTTTAGTGCTGATGAATGCGCACTGCACACGAGTAGGTTCGTTGCCGTTGAGATAGAGCATGTCGCCCATACCGATGAGCTGGTTGGCGCCCGGACGGTCGAGGATAATGCGCGAGTCGGTCATAGAGCTAACCTTGAATGCGATGCGTCCAGGGAAGTTAGCCTTGATGTTACCCGTGATGATTGACGTAGTAGGACGCTGCGTAGCGATAATCATGTGTATGCCGACTGCACGTGCCAGCTGTGCGATACGTGCGATAGGCATCTCCACCTCCTTGCCCGCAGTCATGATAAGGTCGCCGAACTCGTCGATGATAACCACGATGTAAGGCATGAACTCGTGTCCGTGTTCCGGATTGAGTCGGCGGTGTAGGAACTTGTCGTTATATTCCTTTATATTACGCGCGCCAGCGAGCTTCAGCAAGTCGTAGCGGTGGTCCATGAGTGTACACAGACTCTTCAGTGTGCGTACTACCTTCGTAACGTCGGTGATGATAGGTTCGTCGTCATCGTCAACCTGCGCCATGAAGTGGTCGGCGATAGGTGAGTAGACGCTGAACTCCACCTTCTTCGGGTCGATGAGCACCAACTTCAGTTCGTTCGGATGCTTCTTGTAGAGCAGCGAAGTGATGATGACGTTCAGACCGACTGACTTACCCTGACCCGTAGCACCGGCTACAAGCAGGTGAGGAATCTTCGTAAGGTCTGCCATGAACACCTCGTTGGTGATGGTTTTTCCGAGTACGATAGGCAGGTCGTATTTCGACTCCTGGAACTTCTTCGAGTTCAGGATGCTCTCCATCGACACGTTATGACGCTTCTTGTTCGGCACCTCAATACCGATAGTGCCCTTGCCCGGTATCGGCGCAATGATACGCACGCCGAGAGCCGAAAGGCGCAGCGCGATGTCTGCCTCCAGACCGCGAATCTTGGTGATGCGGATGCCTTCAGCAGGAGTGATCTCGTAGAGCGTGATGGTCGGACCGACAGTTGCCTTTATTTCGCAGATGTCGATGCCGAAACTCTTCAGTACCTTGATAATTTCCTCGTTGTTCGCCTTGATTTCGTCCATATCAATGTATGGCTTGCCTCCGTTCTCGTCCTTGGTGAGCAGGTCGAGTGTCGGGTGCTTGTATCGTGTGAACGGTTCAAGCGGATTGATAGGCGTGTTGATTGTGTCGTCAGTAAGGTTGCCGCCCTTGGCCTTCTCGTCTTTTCCGACCTCAACGGTCAGTTTGTCGTCGCCTGTCTTCATGGGTTTTACGTCAGGTGTAGCCGTTGCAATGGGCGTAGCCTGCGCCTTGCTGGTCTTCTTCTGTCCGAGGTTAGAGAACTCCGTAAGGTCGATGACTGGTGTCGGTTCAGCCGACTTTGCCGTGTCTTTCTTAGCATCGGCAGTGTTGCTGCTTGTTGCAACCGATGCGGTGTATCCATTCTCTACGCTTGTTGTCTCGCTGTCGTTATTGTTCAGTTTGTCTGTAACAATCTCCGACGCCTTACCCGTGATTGACTTCAGCGGGTTGAACATGCGGCGTACCCATGTGATGGTCTGCTTGCTGATGAATGTGAGCAGCGCTATTGCCACGAAGAACAGCAACGCAGTGAGTCCAGGAGGGCCTACTATGTTCTCTATGAAGTTCACGCAGACGGCTCCGTGGTTGCCTCCGGGGTTGAATATCGCCTCGGGCAGGAGTGGAGCAAGCACTTTTGCGAGGAATATAGACACCCATATCATAGACACACCCATGCCGAAGAACCACTTCCATAAGCTCAGCTTGTATATTCCCATTGTCTTGATGCCTGCCACGAACAGGAAACAAGGAATCAGGAAGGCTGCGTAGCCGAAGTGCTCCGTGATGAGTATGTATGATATGATAGCTCCGTACGAGCCGCAATAGTTCTTTATTATCTTGTCATGGTTGAGCCACTCTCCTGGACGTAAGTTCTCGAGCAGACTCTGGTCTTCGGCTCCGGTATTTATGTAGGATACCATCGAGACTGTTAAATGTATCGCGAGAATCGCAATCATCATGCCTACCAAGAAGTCTGTTTTCTCACTTTTCAAGATGCTCTGCCATATTGTTGCTTCTTTAGAGTTAGATGCTTTGCGCTCTGTTTTCTTCTTTGCCATATTTTGTTTAAAATTGTGTCGTTTGTTGTGTCGTGTGCATCAAATCGTATGTTATATTCTGTAATGATTCGATTTACGGCTGTTTTCTACCGAAATTGCTTACAAAATTAGTGGAAAAAAGTCGGAAACAGCCATATTTTCGCACTTTTTTTCTAATTTTGCAAAATCTTTCAACATCGAGATGAAAACAATATACAATAAATTTGATAAGAACGTTATAAACGCCCTGCCGTTAGTGGATTTCCCGGGTAAGATCACGGTGGTGCTCAACGAGTCGGAAGCCGACCGCGCGGTGGATTATCTCCTCTCGTGCGAAATGTTGGGCGTCGACACCGAGACTCGCCCCGCATTCCGCCGTGGGCAGAACCATAAGGTGGCGCTGTTGCAGGTTGCCACCAAAGACCAGTGCTTTCTGTTTCGTCTTAACCATATCGGCTTGCCCGATTCGCTTGTGCGCTTGTTGAGCAACAAGATGGTGCCAATGATTGGTCTTTCGTGGCACGACGACCTGCTCTCGCTCCATCGCCGTCGCGAGTTTGAGCCAGGCTGGTTCATCGATATCCAGGACATCATAGGCAACATTGGCGTGCAGGACAAGAGTCTGCAGAAACTTTACGCCAATCTCTTTGGCGAGAAAATCAGCAAGCGCCAGCGCCTCACCAACTGGGAGGCGGATGTGCTCACCGACAAGCAGAAGGAGTATGCCGCTATCGACGCATGGGCGTGCATAAAGCTCTACAACGAGATAATGCAACTGATGGCTACCCACGACTACGAACTGAAGGTAGTGGAGGAGAAGCCTGCCGAGTAATGTAAAAATACAAACGACTATATGTACAAAAATCTATATTTAAAGAAGGGTAAGGAGGAAAGCCTCAAGCGTTTCCATCCTTGGATATTCTCTGGCGCCGTAGCGCAGATTGAGGAGGGTGTAGAAGAAGGCGAAATCGTGCGCGTTTTCACCTCGCAAGGCGACTTCATCGCTGTCGGCATGTATCAGATTGGTTCTATCGCTGTGCGCGTGTTGTCTTTTCGCGACGTAGAGATAGACGGCGAGTTCTGGCTCTCGCGCCTGCAGTCGGCTTGGCAGATGCGTCAGGCTATCGGACTCATAGGCCGTGAGAACAACAATACGTTCCGTCTTGTTCACGGCGAGGGCGACAATCTCCCTGGTCTCGTCATCGACTGCTATGGCGACACCGCGGTTATGCAGGCTCACAGCGTGGGTATGCACCTCGTTCGCCATGAAATATGCGAGGCTCTCGTGAAGGCTTCTGAGGGCGAGATCAAGAACGTTTACTACAAAAGCGAGACAACGTTGCCGTTTAAGGCGGACGTGGAGCACGAGAATGGTTTCATCTATGGTTCGATGGGCAGCGACGTGGCTATGGAGAACGGCTTGAACTTCCATATCGACTGGCTGAAGGGTCAGAAGACGGGCTTCTTCGTCGACCAGCGCGAGAACCGCCATCTGCTCGAGACTTACTCTAAGGGTCGTTCGGTGCTCAATATGTTCTGCTACACGGGCGGCTTCTCGGTTTACGCCATGCGTGGCGGCGCCAAACTGGTTCACTCCGTTGACAGCAGCGCCAAGGCTATCGAGCTGACAAACAGAAACATCGAGCTTAACTTCCCCGGCGACGAGCGTCACGCAGCGTTCTGCGAGGATGCGTTCAAGTTCCTCGACGCCAACGATAAGACATACGACCTCATCGTGCTCGACCCGCCTGCGTTCGCCAAGCATCGTGCAGCTCTGCGCAATGCGCTGAAGGGCTACACACGCCTCAACGTGAAGGGATTGCAGCGCATCAAGCCCGGTGGCATCCTCTTCACGTTCAGCTGCTCGCAGATTGTGACAAAGGAGAACTTCCGCAACGCTGTCTTCACAGCTGCGGTGCAGGCTAACCGCAAGGTGCGCATCCTGCATCAGATTCACCAGCCTGCCGATCACCCGATTAACATCTACCATCCGGAGGGCGAATACCTCAAGGGATTGGTGCTTTATGTAGAATAAAAACAAGACTGTGGAAAAATCTTCTGCGATAATCAATTCGTTCGTGGACAGAGTGCGATGCTTCGCCTCTGTCCACGAATTGTTCGTTTATGGGGGCAAGTATATTGTGGCGCTTTCGGGCGGCGCAGACAGCGTGTCGCTGCTCTTTGTGCTGAAACATCTGGAGCACGAACTGGGCATAGGCGTTGAGGCTGCTCACTGCAACTTCCATCTGCGTGGCGCCGAATCGGTGCGCGACGAGGAGTTCTGCAAGCAACTTTGTGAGCGTCTTTCTGTGCCTCTGCATCTCATCCACTTCGACACGCAGGCTTATGCCGACCTGCATCGTGTGAGCATCGAGATGGCTGCGCGCGACTTGCGCTATGGCTATTTCGAGAACCTGCGCCGCGATATCGAAGCGCAGGATATCTGCGTTGCACATCATCGCGACGACAGCGTTGAGACCGTTCTGCTCAACCTCGTTCGCGGCACCGGATTGCGTGGACTGCGAGGCATTCAGCCGCGCAACGGCAACATCATTCGACCTCTGCTTTCGCTTAGCAGAGAGGATATTGTGCAGTATCTTGGTGCTCTCGGCGAGAGTTACGTTACAGATTCAACCAATCTGCATAACGACGTGAAACGCAACAAGATACGTCTTGATGTAATGCCGCTGTTGCGCGAGCTTAATCCGAGCGTAAGCCAGTCGATTTTCGAGTCGTCGCTGCGTGTTGGCGAGGCTCTGAAAGTGTTTGATGAGGCTATGAAGCAAAGCATTGCCGACGTCACAACTCCTCCCAGGGGGTGCACTTGTCCCAAGTGCACCAACCAACCAGTAAGGAAATGTACCAATCAACCTCTGTTGGTGCAGCAGTCTCTGCTGCACCAACAGAGGTGCACCCTCCAAGCCAACCACCCCCTCACCATCTCCATCGACCGACTGAAGCAACAGCCATCACCAGAGTACACCCTCCACGAGATACTCAGTCCCCGGGGCTTTACCTCGGCACAAATTGACCAAATATATGGTTCTCTTGATAGTTGCTCTGCAGGCAAAATCATAGCTTCTGATTCGCACGAACTCGCCTTCGACCGCGGTTCTCTGCTCGTTCAGCCGAGAACAAATGTAGCCGATGCTGTGCGCTCAATGCGCATACCCGAAATCGGCACGTATGTGTTCAGCGACAGTTTAAAGATAAAGATAGCGGCGGAAGATTGTGGCGACGATTACGTGCCGAGTCGCGCAGCCGACTGCGTATGTCTCGACGCATCGGACATTAAGTTCCCGCTCACGCTGCGCCACATTGAGCAGGGCGACCGTTTTGTTCCGTTCGGCATGAACGGCATGAAGCTCGTAAGCGATTATCTCACCGACCGCAAGAAGACCGTCTTTGAGAAGCGTCAGCAGCTCGTTCTCACCGACGCCCAGCAACGCATAGTCTGGCTTGTAGGCGAGCGCACCGACAATCGTTTTCGCATCACCGCACACACCCAACAAGCCCTCCGCCTCACCATTACCGTTGCGCGGTAACCATGTTACCGTTGTGCAATAACCATGTTGCCGCAGCGTGGTAACCATGTTGCCGTAGCGTGGCAATCAAGTTCTCCAAGGGGGTGCACTTGTAGGGGGTGCACTTGTCTCAAGTGCACCAACCAAGTAATCGTGTATCAACCAGTAGAGAAGTGCACCCCCTAAGCAACTGCACCAACCAACCCCAACCAAAATCTCACAGCATAGCTGGGAGATAGCCTGGTAGATATCCCCATCTAAGAAATATCTACCAGTCTTTATTGCCTTGATAATAAGTGCAGTACACCGTTTCTGGAAGATATGGTAGATTTTTATCACAACTGGCATATAATTCGGAATTTTTATCTAAATTTGCATCAAAATCAAATAAGCATAACAATGGAACTATCTATATACAGTTTTTCGCTTTGTACCGCACTGCCGTTAATGTTATTCTTCGGCTTTTATTTTTTCCTGACTTCGTCACTTAAAAAACATACATTTTATAACTTGTTGATAAACAATATTTTGTATCTTTGTGTCACCTAATATTGGGTGACACGAAAGGTTTTTTAACTATGTTTGTCCGCAAAAAGAAATATCCATCCGGCAATATCGGAGTTATTGTTGTTGAGAAAATCGGTGGCAAGATGAAGGAACTTG
>OHBM01000883.1_pt1 | contig 23521 bp, 17 predicted proteins | sample 1577251 | NCBI WGS metagenome assembly OHBM01 (sample SAMEA3541557, study PRJEB24748) | human gut metagenome | biome: human gut; feature: human-associated habitat; material: faeces | place: China | collected 2012 | reverse complement strand
TAGAGCACTTCCTTGGTAAGGAAGGGGTCACGGGTTCAATTCCCGTCATCAGCTCTTACAATTTTTCCCCTGGAAACCTTGAAAATACGGCATTTTCGAGGTTTTCTTTTTTCCCTTCAGGTGAGGTACACTGAGGTACCCCCCTTTCACCTGGCATCAGAGACAGAACGCTGAAGCTGAAAACAGAACAAAACAGCGCTGTATCCATCTAAGACACAGCGCTGTTCTTTTTATCTGCTTTATTTATCCTTGATGTTATTTTCGTAGATCTCAATCTCGATGCGATAAGCATCTCTCTCCAGCTTCAGCTGTTTGATCGCCTCTTCATTTTCCTGAATCTTGGCATGTGTTTCCTCTAAATGCTTCTTGATCACATCACTGCCGCTGCTCAGCAGATGCTCTGCCAGACACTGTCCGTACAGATCACACTTAATCGCATATTCGGCGTTTAAATTTTCCAGCTCTTTAATCTGCTGCTCAAGATTTTGGAAATTAACCTTTAATTCTTTGTAGATTTTTTCTCTCATCTTGGTATTTGGATCATTTCTCTCCATCTGAAATTCCCTCTCATTCTTTTATGCTATGTAATAGCTTTGCTACAGTTTACACTTCCTTTTTATCATATATCAACATACCAAATGCAGTCAAATCTATTTCCCGTTTTCTCCATTTTTCATGCAGATGCGGTCGTTTTTTCGACATATTCGGTCATCTGTTATTCGATCACCTTCCGTAATTTTGATTTCAGTCTGCTCAATGCATTATCTGTTGATTTTTCATCCCTTCCAAGTACCTTTGCAATCTCCACATATCCCATTCCGGTCAGGTACAGATCCAGCACCTGCTTTTCAAAGCTGCTGAGCCGGGACTGTATCATCTGTTCAATATATTCTACATTTTCCCGGTCTATGAGCATTTTTTCCGGATCGCTGAGCTGTCCCGACTGCAATACGTTTTCCAAAGACACATTTTCCTTCTGCTCATCCGTATGTGTTGTCTCGCCTGACAATGAAATATATGTATTAAGGGGCATATGTTTTTTTCGCCCGGATGCCTGCACAGCCGTATACATCTGTCTGGAAATACAGAGCGTGGCAAATGTTGAAAAGCCGGCATCCCTGCCAAAATCATAATCTCTGACAGCTTTAAACAGACCGATCATTCCTTCCTGTATCAGATCTTCTGTATCACCGCCCAGAATATACATGGATTTTGCTTTATCCCTGACAAGATTTTTATATTTATCCATCAGATAATCCATGACCTCCTGCTCTCCTTCACGCAGTCGTATGATCAATTCTTCATCCGAACAATCCTTCCATCTGTCCCGCATTTGTTACCTCATTTTCCTCTATTTCTTTACCTGCATTCTCTGTCTGACAACCTCATAGGCAAGTACACCCGCTGCCACAGATGCATTCAGGGAATCTATGTCTCCCTGCATTGGAATCCTTGCCACAAGGTCGCATTTGGACTTCACAAGACGTCCCACACCTTCCCCTTCATTCCCGATCACCAGTCCGATCGGTCCTGTCAGATTCTGCCTGTACATGATCTCGCCGTCCATATCCGCACAGACAAACCAAAGCCCTTCTTTTTTCAGCTCTTCTATCGTCTGGGAAAGGTTAGTCACCTTTGCAACCGGCGTGTAATTCAGTGCACCTGCGGATGCCTTCGCAACAGTCGCAGTCAGTCCGACTGCCCGGTTCTTCGGAATGATCACTCCATGTGCACCTGCTAAATTGGCTGTTCTGATGATCGCACCAAGATTGTGCGGATCTTCAATATTATCCAGAATAAAAATAAACGGATCTTCTCCCTTTTCTTTTGCTTTTTCCAGAATATCGGAAACCTCCGCATATTCATAGGCCGCCGCATAGGCTATGACACCCTGATGCTTGCCGGTCTCGGACATCTGATCAAGACGTTCCTTTGTTACATATTTGATCATGACATCCTTTTTCTTTGCTTCCCTGCGGATGGTCACCATAGGTCCATCCTGGCAGCCGTCCAAAATAAATACCTTATCAATCGGCTTGCCACTGCGAAATGCTTCTATGACCGCATTTCTGCCTTCTATCGTAAATTCTTCGTATCGCATCTTTTCCTCATTTCTGTCCGGATTCCCGGTCACTTGATTCTGCCGTCAGATTTCTTTTCCGATCAGCGTAAGCCCCTTCTTTACAAGAAAAAGCAGTCTGTCTGTCTGTTCCGTCAAATATAAATAGCCCATCAAAGCCTCAAACCCGGTCGCTTTCCGGTAAGCAACAACGGAAGCATTTTTTGCGGTATGCGAGGTTTTGGCATTCCTGCCTCTTCTGTATACACCGGCTTCTTCTTCCGTCAGCTCGGGCAGAAGTGCTTCGATCATCTCTGCCTGCGCATCCGCTTTCACCACCGCGCTCTTGATCTTATGTAAACTGTTGGCATCACGATTGCATCGCTCCACCAGAACCGTCCGGATCACAAGATCATAAATACAGTCGCCTAAAAAAGCAAGCGTGATCGGCGAATAGGTTCTGATATCCGTTTCCTTACAGGCAAATGTTTCCTTGATCTGCGAAAGCAGACTTATGCTCTCTTCCATTTTACTCCTTCTCTGGTATCCTCTAACACGATACCCTTCTCCAGCAGCTCGTTACGGATCTCATCTGCACGGGCAAAGTTCTTCTGCTTTCTGGCATCCTGTCTTTCCTGGATCAGCTTTTCAATATCTGCATCGAGAAGCTCCTGCTTCGGCTCAATGAGCAGACCGCAGATATCTGTCAGCATTTTCAGCTCTTCGTACAGATTCTGTAAATATGCCTTGGAGCTTTCTTCCCCTGTATTGGAGTTGATAAATTTTACCAGTTCAAAGATAACTGAAATGGCATCTGCTGTATTGAAATCATCATCCATCGCTTCGTCAAAACGGTTTACATAATTTAATGCCTGCTCATAAAGTATGCCCTCTTCTTCCGTCATATGGCTGTTTACAGCATGCTCTAATCTGTACTGCATGTTCTGCGCACAGGTCAAGATTCTCTCTAGTCCGTTCTTGGCAGCTTCCATCAGCTCCGCGCTGAAGTTCAGCGGGCTTCTGTAATGTGCGGAAAGCATGAAGAAACGAAGCACCTGAAGATCATATTTTTCACTGATATCACGTACGGTAAAGAAGTTACCGAGTGATTTACTCATCTTCTTATTATCAATGTTCAGGAACGCATTATGCATCCAATATCTTGCAAAGATCTTGCCATTGCATGCCTCCGACTGTGCGATCTCATTTTCATGATGTGGGAAGATCAGATCTTCGCCGCCTGCATGGATATCGATCTCATCACCGAGGTATTTTTTGCTCATAACGGAGCATTCGATATGCCAGCCCGGACGACCGTCGCACCATGGAGATTCCCAGTAAGGCTCGCCGTCTTTTTTCGGCTTCCATAATACAAAGTCAAGCGGGTCTTCCTTTTGATCCTCGCCGGATACGAGAAGGCTTCTGTTACCACCTCTTAAATCGTCGATATTTTTATGAGAAAGCTTTCCATAATCCTTAAAGCTTCTTGTTCTGTAGTAAACAGTTCCGTCTGCTGCCACATAAGCATGCCCTTTGTCGATCAATGTCTTTATCATATCGATCATACCGCCAATTTCCTGCGTGGCAAGCGGATGTGTGGTGGCAGGCTTTACATTCATGGCTGCCATATCCTTTTTACATTCTGCGATATAACGCTGGCTGATCACGGAAGCATCTACGCCTTCCTCAATCGCGGCTTTGATGATCTTATCGTCCACATCGGTAAAGTTGGATACATAGTTGACCTCATAGCCTTTATGTTCCATATAGCGGCGTACCGTATCAAATACGATCATCGGACGTGCATTTCCGATATGGATCAGGTTGTATACGGTAGGACCGCAGACATACATACGGACCTTTCCTTCTTCGATCGGTACAAATTCCTGTTTTGTTTTTGTAAGCGTATTATAAATCCTCATGTAAAGCTCCTTTCCTGAGTGCTTTTACTTCATTTTCCAGTTCTATCAGTTTATTGGTCAGTGCGATATTACTCTGTCTGAGCATGGACAGATCTTCCTTAACCGGATCCGGCAGATGCACCTGATCCATTTCTTCCTGTGGCAGGGAAACATTATTCCGCTTGACTACTCTGCCCGGAACACCGACTACCGTCGAATTCGGCGGTACAGGCTCTAAAACAACGCTTCCTGCGCCGATCTTGGAGTTATCTCCGATCGTAAAGGAACCGAGCACTTTTGCGCCCGCACTGATCATGACATTATTACCGATTGTCGGATGTCTTTTTCCCTGTTCTTTACCGGTTCCGCCAAGCGTCACACCCTGATACAGCGTTACATTATCGCCGATGATCGCCGTTTCTCCGATGATCACACCGTTTCCATGGTCGATAAACAATCCTTTGCCGATCTGTGCGCCCGGGTGGATCTCGATACCGGTCTTTCGGACGCCTCTCTGGGACACCCATCTTGCCCAGAAATAGTGCCCGTTTAAATACAGCTTATGTGCAATACGATAATGCAGCATAACCTTAAAACTCGGATACAGAAAGACTTCCATATTAGAGTGGATCGCCGGATCTCTCTCCCGGATGATCCTGATCTCTTCCTTTATATTTTTGATAAAACCCATGGTAACACCTTCCTCACTATAAAACGCCTCTATATATTTAATATATAGAGACGTTTCACCGCGGTTCCACTCTACTGAAGGAATGATACAATTCATTCCAGCTCTTATGCATCTTTAACGCAGATGATACGTGCCTGCTTACTGGATTCAGCGGGCAGGCTCCCGGACGCACTTCTTTACCGCTCATTTGATGAATGCTTTCAGCCAATGCATTCACTCTCTGGCAAATCTGCGGTAAATACTCTTTCCGTTCTACGCCTGTTTTCGTTCTTTCACTCTTCTATTAGGATATGAAATGACATGCATTTTGTCAAGTCTCTGTTTTCATGCTACAATAGAGTATATCGGAGTTTCAGAAAGGACATGCCATGAAACAGAAAATCTTTAATATCATACAGATCGGCGATAAAAGTAACCGGATCAGCCGTTTTTTTGATATCTTTATCACGGTCACCATTTTTTGCAATATTGCGGTTATGTTTTTGCAGACCTTTGATCAGTTTGCTGCATTTTCAGGCGTTTTCAAGGTTGTGGAATACAGCACACTTTTTATTTTCTGCATTGAGTACGGGCTGCGGATCTGGACAAGCGAACTGCTTTATCCCATGCCACATAAATGGCAGTCCGTTCTGCGCTTTTTATGTTCCTTTGACGGTATTATCGACTTTCTGACGATCGTTCCGGTCTTTTTCCTGTCCGGCTTTGTCATTTTCCGTATGCTTCGCGTTGCGCGGATCTTTCATCTGTTCCGCCTCAACGCCAAATATGATTCTTTCAACATTATCACAACCGTTCTGTATGAAAAGCGGAATCAGATCATCTCTTCCGTCTTTATCGTGTTTATCCTGATGCTTGCCAGCAGTCTCTGCATGTACAGTGTCGAACATGAAGCACAGCCCACAGTCTTCCGGAATGCTTTCAGCGGTATCTGGTGGAGTATGTCGACACTTCTGACCGTTGGCTACGGTGATATTTACCCGGTCACGACTCTGGGGCGTATCATGGCGATCTGCATTGCTTACCTCGGTGTCGGTGCGGTTGCGATCCCGACCGGTATCATCAGCGCCGGTTTCGTGGAACAGTATCAGCGAAAGAGCGGCATTTTGGATTACCGCCATGCAGATATCCGGGAAATCGCGGAACTGTTTGTGGATAAACAATATGCAGGAAAGACAGTCGAGGAACTTGAAGCGACCGAACAGTTTACCGTCTACCTGCTCCTTAGGGACGGACTTTCCGTTCTGCCGCAGAAGGATCTGATCCTGAAACAAAGCGATATTATTATCATACGCGGACATGAACAATAGTATTCTATTCTTCCTTCTGGAAATATTCTTTTACCAGCTTCACAACTACACCGGACAGCAGGAATACTGCGATCAGGTTTGGAATGACCATCAGACCGTTAAAGGTTTCTGCGATACTCCACATCAATCCCAAATTCATCGTTGCACCAACGATCGCTACTAATGCATACAATACCATAAAAGGCTTGTTGACACGCTCTCCCAGTAAAAACTCCGCACATCTTGTACCGTACAATCCCCAGCCAATGATCGTTGAGAAAGCAAAACAGCACATGGCAGTCGCCGTAAAAACAGATACCCAGTTTCCGTAGGTTGCGGTAAAGCCACTGATCGTCAGCTCTGCGCCCGCTGCGCTGCCATAACCGACCGGAACACCGCTGCACAAGATCACAAGTGCTGTCAGTGTACAAATCACGATCGTATCCACAAATACCTCAAAAATACCAAAGAAGCCCTGCTTGACCGGCTTTCTTGTATCTGCACAGGCATGTGCGATTGAGCCTGTTCCAAGCCCTGCTTCATTGGAGAAAATACCACGGGAAACGCCCTTTTTCATACTCATAAAAAAGCTGCCGACTGCACCGCCCGTTACAGCAGAAGGACTGAATGCTCCTTCAAAGATCATGCCAAATACCGCCGGAAGTGATTTAAAGTGAACGACAACAACACCAATGGCTAATATAATATACATGACTGCCATAAACGGAACAAGCTTTTCCGTCACCTGCCCGATCCGCTTGATCCCGCCGATCAGGATCAGACCGATCAGAATTGCAAGAACAATACCAAGTATCAGATTCAATGTACCTGCGCTGCCCTCCGGCAAAATGCCATAACTGTACAGAGCAGAATCGATCGCTGTTGTGATCGTATTGACCTGTGTTGCATTTCCTGTTCCGAATACGGTCATCACACCAAATGCAGAAAACAGATATGCCAGCCAGAGCCATTTTTTGCCCAGGCCGTTTTTGATGTAATACATAGGACCGCCAACCAGATCTCCTTTTTTATTGGTTTCACGGAAATGAACAGCGAGCGTCACTTCCGAAAACTTAGTACACATACCAAGCAGAGCCGAAATCCACATCCAGAATACAGCGCCCGGACCACCGATCGCAATCGCGCCTGCCACACCTGCCACATTACCGGTTCCAACCGTCGCCGCCAGTGCTGTACACACTGCCTGAAATGGTGTCAACGCACCGTCGGACGCTTCTCTCTTTTTCAGCATACGACCGATCGTCACTTTCATGGCATACGGGAATTTACGGATCTGAATAAATTTCGTCCTGATACTCAGAAACAATCCGACACCAATAATACAGATCATAGCGGGAACACCCCAGATAAAATTATTGGCTACACTATTGACTCGTTCGATTACTTCTAACATGTGCTTTTCCTTACCTTTGTTTTCTTTAGCTTTTTGCACTATGATTTTCATTCATCATGTTTGACATATGTCCGTCCATTATTGCCGTGGGCAGCCGCCACAGCCACCGCAGTCACCATAAGCTGCCTGCTGTTCATACCGTTCCGCCGGACGCTGCAGCATACAGATTGCCTGTGAGCTGATTCCTTCCATTGCTCCCGTAAAACCAAGTCCTTCCTCTGTGGTCGCCTTTACATTGACCTGAAAAAGCTCGATTCCAAGTGCTCCTGCGATATTTTCCCGCATGGTATCGATATACGGACGCATTTTCGGCTTCTGTGCAATGATCGTTGCGTCAATATTTTCGATCACATACCGATTGTCCTCCAAAAGCTGTCCGACCTTTTCCAACAGCTTCATACTGGAAATGCCTTCATACGCCGGATCTGTGTCCGGGAAATGCTTTCCGATATCGCCCAGTGCTGCTGCTCCGAGCAAGGCATCCATAATGGCGTGCAGCAGGACATCTGCATCCGAATGTCCCAAAAGCCCTTTCTCATACGGGATCTCCACACCGCCGATGATCATTTTTCTATTTTCCGCCAGACGATGTACGTCATAGCCCATTCCGATTCGCATATATTACCTCCTATTGACTTTTATCTGCCATTGTGACAGGTCTGTCCATTAATTAATTAACTTGGAATATTCTTCCAGATTCCAGATTTTATCTACCAGTCCTTCATAAAATTCAGGCTCATGACAGACAAGCAGTACAGAGCCCTTATATTCCGAAAGCGCACGTTTCAATTCTTCCTTGGCATCTACATCCAGATGATTGGTCGGCTCGTCCAAAAGAAGAAGATTGGTTTCCCTGTTTATCAATTTACACAATCTGACCTTTGCCTGCTCACCACCGCTCAACACTTTCACTTTACTTTCAATGTGCTTTGTCGTCAACCCGCATTTTGCCAGCGCACTACGGACTTCATACTGTGTATAGCCCGGAAAGGTTTCCCAGATTTCCTCGATACAGGATTGGTTGCCCGGTGTGACCTCCTGCTCGAAATATCCGATCTCCAGATAATCTCCCTGCACGACTGTTCCCTCTAAAGAAGGGAGCAGTGCCAGCACACTCTTAAGGAACGTCGTCTTTCCGATTCCGTTTGTTCCGACAACCGCAATCTTTTCACCGCGCTCCATACGCAGATTGATCGGTTTAGACAGCGGTTTTTCCTTATCATATCCGATCACCAGATCTGTTGTTTCAAATAAAACTCTGCCCGGCGTTCTTGCTTCCTTAAAATGAAATTCCGGCTTCGGCTTCTCTCTTGCCAGCTCGATCACATCCATTTTGTCGAGCTTCTTCTGACGGGACATCGCCATATTTCTTGTTGCGACATTCGCCTTGTTTCTTGCCACAAAGTCCTTCAGATCCGCAATTTCCTTCTGCTGCTTTTTATAAGCAGCCTCTAACTGCATCTTCTTCATTTCATATACTTCAAGGAACTTGTCATAGTTGCCGACATAACGGTTCAGCTCCTGATTTTCCATATGATAGATCAGATTGACGACATCATTTAAGAATGGAATATCATGCGAAATCAGAATAAAAGCATTTTCATATTCCTGCAGATAGCGTTTCAGCCATACGATATGATTGGCATCCAGATAGTTGGTCGGCTCATCCAAAAGCAGGATATCAGGTTTTTCCAGAAGAAGCTTTGCCAGAAGGAGCTTAGTACGCTGTCCGCCGGAAAGGTCCGTTACATCTCTGTCCAGATCAAGCTGCATCAGATCAAATGCCCTTGCCACCTCTTCGATTTTACTGTCGATCACGTAAAAATCATGACTGTCCAAAAGATCCTGCAGCGTTCCCATTTCTTCCAAAAGCTCTGCCATCTGCGTCTCATCTGCCTCTGCAAGCAGATCACAGATCTCTGTGATCCTTGCTTCCATTTCAAACAAAAAAGAATAAGCCGACTTTAACACATCCCGCATCGTCATACCCTTTTCCAGCACGGTATGCTGATCCAGATACCCGACTCTGACATTTTTTGCCCATTCCACGCTGCCCTCATCCGGCTGCAGCTTTCCTGTCACAATATTCATAAAAGTAGACTTGCCTTCTCCGTTTGCGCCGACAAGTCCGATATGCTCGCCCTTTAACAGGCGGAAAGATACATTGTTAAAAATTGCCCTGTCTCCAAAGCCATGACTCAAATTGGATACATCTAATATCATAAACAACTATACTCCTGTCTGTTTTCATTTTCTTCCCTTTTTGTTTAGGATTTCTTTCATTATTTTATAAATTCCTTAGAAATTGCCCATACTCTGTTCACATTTATCCTTTATGATTAGAACCATCAAAAGAAGTTAATGACGATATGAAGAATTTCAGCTTGTGATTAGCTTCGCCAAACAACAACACGTGCATTGCACGTTTTATCTCATACTCCCCTCTTTATTTGGCAGGTGCTCTTGGCACCTGCCCTTATTTTACTTTCTGAATTTTGCTTTTTTATTGATGCCCTTTTTCACCAAAAGTTTCTTATATATTTTATACTTGGAAGCCGGTACTTTCACTGTTACTTTTTTATTAGTGTTACCAAATGCCTTTGCTCCAACTGATTTTGTTGCAAGTTTCTTCGTTTTTACTGTAATCTTCTTTAAATTCCTGCAATTATAAAATGCTTTGCTTCCAATCTTCTTTACATTTTTACCGATGGTCACTGTTTTTAATTTCTTACAGCTATAAAATGCCCTGTCTGAGATTTCCGTCACTTTATACGGTTTACCGGCGTATGTTACTGTATCAGGGATCGTTACTCTTGTCACTGATTTCTTCGTAACCTGTGTCACAACCGCAGTTCTTTCTTCGGGGTCAAACGTTACAACACATGATACCTTTCCCAGCTTGACAACTTCAGTCATTTCCGTCTCATTATCATCGTCCTCGTCACCGTTATCATCTCTGTCATCACCGTTATCATCTCTGTCATCATCGTTATCATCTCTGTCATCATCGTTCCGGTTATCGTCATTGTTCTTGCCGCCGTTATTCGGATTTCCTGTATCACCGGTATTATCCTTCTGATCATCTTTTTTCTGGTCTTCCGTTTCCGTTTTCCTTAACTGTGCGATCTCACGGCTTTCATATGCACTACAGCCAGTTGTTTGACAGTATCTCCGTTCTTCTCCGGCAGCATCATAAGTCGCCTGCTTCACGACTGTCCATGCGCCATAGCTGTGTATTCCCGTTTCCGCTACTTCTCTGCTCTCATATGCGCCGCAGCCTGCTGTCTGACAGTACCGCCTTTCTTCCCCTTTTGTGATACAAGCCGGTACTTTTGTTTCTTTCCATGCTCCATAACTATGATTGCCCGTTGCGGGGATCGGCTCTTTACTGATCTCTTCGCCACAGCTTTTGCAAACCTGCCTGCGAAGTCCCTCTGCATAACAGTTTGCCTGTTTTACAATTTCCCATGTTGTAACAGTATGCTCACATGCCTCCTCGGCTCCGACTACGATCTGATAGCTTGTGCTCTTGCCGCCGTAAGATACCGTAACCGTCTGTCTGCCGGATTTACTCATGTCATAACCGCTGCAGCTGATCATATTTGTATCGTATACATATCCCGTGCTTCCATCACTCATTGTCGCCTGCAAAGAAAAATCTGATGAAAATGAGTCATTCAATTTGAATTTTGTTTTTGAATTATTACTAACAATCTGAATACTTTCCACATGGTACTGCTGATCTCTTTCATCACTGATAGAATGATGGGACACGCCGAATATATAAGGTCTGATTCCATAATAAGTATATCCCGGATCCTGATTTAACACATCCTCACCTTTGCCGGAAGAACCATAATATTTATTCGAACTGTCCCATGTCAAATCAAGCAGATGCCATTCCCCACCGAAATATGCCATGTTCCACTCATGATTGATGGATGGACTGTATGTATCGGAAAGCGGCGATTCACTGTAGCCCATAATGTTGATACAGGGAATGCCCAGCGATGTGAGCATCACCTGGTTTAGTCTGGAGTAACCCGCACATACACCTGTCTTTGCAGAAAATACATAATACGGCGCCGCGGTGTATTTATAGCCTTTATTTTCACCATATAAATATTCATAGTCATATGCAATCTGTTTACAAATCCAATCATGGATCACTTTTACTTTCTGCTCATCCGTTGTGCAGCTCCTTGTCAGGCTTATCGCCTGCTGTTTGATCGCATCCATGCTGTTTCCGACATAATAGAAGCTATCTGTATAAGTCGTGTAATACTCCAATGGAATATCGTCATATTGGGACGGATCAAGAGTATTTGCCAGATCTTTATAATATGCAAACTCATGCTCTCCCGCCGGTGCTTTTAAACTGCAGCCTGTTGCGGTTTTGGTTACCACATAGGAAGCAAAACTAATATACCTGCCTGAACCGGAAGCGGGATTCGGCCTGAAATAAATAATGCGGTAAGTATCATCATCACAGCTTGACAGATCCATACTGCAGGTCACCTTATGACTTGCATCATAGGTTGCTATCCCTTTCGTACCCTCCTGTGCTACCAGTGTATTTCCTGATCGTTTGTATGCCTGAAACATAATCTTATCACCACTGCCATACAGCTCATAATACACCTGTGCCACAACAAAATTACCACTGGCAGATAATGTCGCACAATAAGGTGCTGATGCCAGCTCATTTGTCACGATATTGGTCTTATCCAGTATTTCGGAGCCTGTGAAGCCATTGCTGTCAATAGAAATCCCCTGCTGTTTAAGTGCCTGCTTTGCCGATTTGCCATTCTGTTCCGCTTCTTTTTCTTCCTGCGCGGTCAGATGAACCGCAACCTGTTCCTCTGCTGCAAGCGGATCTGCAAGCACTGTCTTTCCCCACAGCATGCAAATGCAAAACAGCATCAGGATCCCCATTCCCACAAATCTCTTCTTTTTCATTCTTGATCCTCCGTAAAACATTCTTATCTTATGTTATCATCCCGGAATTTTAAACACAAGCAAAAGCCAAAAAATGGCAACAAAAAAGAATCCTTTCGGATTCTTTTTAGTAGCGAGAGGGGGATTCGGTCTCCGCTCCGCTCCGGTCCGCGCATAGCCGAGGTCCACCGGACCTCGTGCGCCCTCTCCACTACTCCGTAGTGTCTCAGGTTCTTATATATCCGGACAACAAAAAAGAATCCTTTCGGATTCTTTTTAGTAGCGAGAGGGGGATTCGAACCCTCGACACTACGGGTATGAACCGTATGCTCTAGCCAACTGAGCTATCTCGCCAGGATATATGGGACCTATAGGGCTCGAACCTATGACCCTCTGCTTGTAAGGCAGATGCTCTCCCAGCTGAGCTAAGATCCCATAACTTTGCGGGTATTTCTCAACCCGCTTTGCTAGTATACTATTAAATCAGGTAACTTGTCAACGAATTTTTTTATTTTTTTCATATTATTTTTTACTTAATAGTCACCAGTTAGTTTTTCACTCTTTTCTGCTGCTATTTCACTTGCTTTTGAGGTATCTGTCCCTTATATCTACAATCCGTATATATGTCTTTTATACGCTTTTACATGATTTCCCGATTTTGTACGAACGCTATTTCTATGAAAATCAACGATTCCTACTTTTATGACTTTTTTTAAGTTCAAAACAGATCCAGCATCGCATCCAGATAAATAGCTTCCCGCACTTTCAGCCGATATTCCGGCTTTGTCATGTAATAAAGCAGAAATTCCAGCAGCATGGCACTGCCAAGTCCGCGCCCCTCGATCTTGAAATTAGAAAATCCCATCGGCAGATAAATAGATTGGATATCATCAATACCGATAAATCCCGGATTTTCCATTGCTTTTGAAAATCGATAGCCTTCCGCCGCATCCGGTGAAGTGCACGGATAATCAGAAATGGCTTCCCCCAGATTTTTCCGACTGACAGTCTCATAACAGCTTTTGCGGTCTTTGCAGCCAAACCGGCAGCACTCATTGCACAGAAATTCTATCTTATCTTTTTGGTCTACAGTCAGTGTATTCCACTTATCAAACTGCTTATTCAGGCGGAAATCCGGTACAACATATCGAAATTCCTCTCTGTTGACTTCCTGCAGAAGCTCCTTGAAATCTGTGAGAACCTTTGTCGTGGAAGATACGAAATAGAAACCCGGATATTGCTTCTGCAAATAATGCAGCAACAGATCGGAGTAAATGATAATACCATTACGTACGTTTCTGTTTTCTATGCTGTCATTCTTCTGAACATTATATTTTTCCATCACGTTATCTTCTACAAATAACCGGCAGAGCGCATTACATCTGTGATCTTTCAGATGTTCTTCTTTCAGCAAGGAATTGCTGAAGGTCAGGCGGGCAGAAATACCATATTCCTGCATCAATGCCAGCACTGCCCGCGGATCCTGCTCGCCGTAAGATGTACGTCCACCGCCCCAGAGGCAGTCCGCCGGGGCTCCATAGACCGAACCGATCCTGCACCAATCATAAAAGTATTCTCTGTGTGCCCGAAACAACGGCAGAAAAACACTGTATAATTCGTAAAATTCAAACAATCCCGGCAAATGATAATATGCTATTTGTTTTTGAGACAGATCCATTTTTATATCCTCCCTGCTTTTGTATACCCTGTCTGATCGTAAAATTCTTTTGCATAATCTGTATGGTTTTCCCGCAAAACAAAAGACCCAGCGACAAAGTCGCCAGGCCTCCTGTTTGTGTAAAAGGGGAATTCTTCCGGAAATTGCTAATTAGCATGTCTAATGTCTTAGACTGATTGTATTATATGATGTATTCAGAGTTATTTCTACAATTATATTGCCCAAGCAATTAAAATATATTGACGAAATAAATCAAATCAGTTCATTTATTGCATCAGCTACATTGGAAACGCCAACAATCCGCATTTTCTCCGGAATATCTGACAGGCCATCCAGATTTGCTAATGGCAGGATACATTTCGTAAATCCAAGTTTCTGCGCCTCCAGCACACGCTGCTGTGCCATATTGACAGCACGAACCTCTCCTGAAAGACCTACCTCACCGAAAATCACCGTTTGATCGGAAATAACCTTATTTTTAAAGCTGGATACCAGTGCCATCACAATGCCCAGATCCAACGCAGGCTCTAAAAGCCGCATGCCACCGGCAAGATTGACATATGCATCGGTCTGTCCCATGCGAAGTCCCAGCCTTTTTTCCAGTACCGCCATCAGGAGATTCACTCTGTTAAAATCCGCACCTGTTGTCTGGCGGCGCGGAATATTAAAATTAGAATCACAGACAAGCGCCTGGATCTCGATCAGCATCGGTCTGGTGCCCTCCATGGCACAGGCAACTATAGAACCGCTTGCATTTTTCGGTCTGCCGCTTAGCAGATAAGCAGACGGGTTTTTCACCTCGCAAAGACCTTCCTTGCGCATTTCAAACACACCGATCTCATCCGTGGAGCCAAAACGATTTTTCACGCCCCGTAAAATCCGATAGGACGCATGCCTGTCTCCTTCAAAATATAAGACCGTATCTACCATATGCTCCAGCACACGCGGTCCCGCAACCGTACCTTCCTTTGTTACATGCCCGACAATAAATGTTGCAACAGGCATACTCTTGGCAAGACGCAGAAAAACAGCTGTTGCTTCTCTGACCTGCGATACGCTGCCCGGTGCAGAGGTCACACGTTCCGCATACATCGTCTGGATAGAATCGATTACGACAATATCCGGTTTTTCCTGCTTTATCACTGCTTCTACCGTATCCAGATCTGTTTCACACAGAAGCTTTAACTGATCCGTAAATTCGCCGATCCGCATTGCGCGTATCTTGATCTGTTTAAGAGATTCCTCCCCTGATATGTATAAAATTTTTCTGCCGTCTGCCGCAAGATTCTGGCACATTTGTAAAAGAATGGTGGATTTCCCGATGCCGGGATCTCCACCAACCAATGTAAGCTGCCCCGGCACGATGCCACCACCGAGCACACGGTCAAGCTCACTCATATGCGTTAAGAGCTTATCTTCCTCTTCCATAGAGATATCATTCAGGCTTGTCGGCTGCACCATATGCACTGCCCTGACGCCAGAAGCCTTTGTCACGACCTCTTCGACAAGCGTATTCCACTCCCGACAGCCCGGACATTGCCCCATCCATTTGGAAGATTCATAGCCGCAATTCTGACAGAAATAAACCGTAGCCGATTTCATTTTTGCCATGCTTATGCTTCTACCACCTTTACATTTACTTCGCCCATTCCGGCAAGCTCTACACTGACATTCAGCTTGCCTCCAAGACCTGTATTCATCTTACCTGCGCTCTTACCTGCTACAAATACCTCATACTGTGTATCGTCGCAAAGTCCGATGATCAGCTGTGCATCGTCTGCTCCTTCTACCTCAAAGGATACACCGTCTGCAGTCTCCTGAAAGTGACTGACGCTTGTGCCCGGAACGGATTCGTATAAAAACAGACCGTTTTTCTCCAGTTTTGTCATTGTTGAGAATGTTTTGACCTTATACAGATCTCCTGCATGTTCAAAATCTTCCAGCTTTGCCTTCTGTGCTAATGTATAATTTCCGAAACTGATGCTGCCGTCTGATTCTTCACGAATTAATTCTTTTACCACTGCCATTTTCTTTTGTCCTCCCGAATATTGTCTTGCAGTACTTTGTGTAAACAGTATAAACCATTTGCCTTTATAAATCCAGTTCTTTTGCGTTTTGCCTTTGCTTAAATACCACTTTTTCTTTGTGTATTGTCGCAAGGATATGATCGCCCTGCCTGATCCTGCCCTGCAGGATTTCTTCTGCCAGCGGATCCTCTATGACAGTCTGGATCGCACGCTTCAAAGGCCTTGCGCCCATCTTTACATCACAATATTTTTCAACCAGATGATTCTTGAGCGTCTGGCTGATAGAAAGCGTGATACCCATCTGCCGGTCGCATCTCTTGATCAGATTTGCGGAAAGCAGTGTCACGATCTCTCTGAGTTCTGTCTTATTCAGCGGATGGAATACCATGATCTCATCAATCCGGTTGATGAACTCCGGCTTGAAAAGTCTCTTGACTTCTTCCATGACGCCGTTTTTCATACGCTGGTAATCCTGCTGCTCTGTCGTCTTTGTGGCAAAACCGAGGTTCTTCGGATCCACGATACGGGAAGCGCCCGCATTACTTGTCATGATGATAATGGCATTTTTAAAGCTGACCTTGCGTCCCTTGGAATCGGTGATATGTCCGTCATCCAGCACCTGCAGCAAAATATTAAATACATCAGGATGTGCTTTTTCAATTTCATCAAATAAAACAACACTGTACGGATTCCGTCTGATTTTCTCACTCAGCTGTCCGCCATCGTCATGTCCGACATATCCCGGCGGGGAACCGATCATTTTAGAAACACTGTGTTTCTCCATGTACTCCGACATATCCACGCGGATCATCGCCTGTTCATTGCCGAAAACAGCCTCCGCCAGTGCCTTGGAAATCTCCGTTTTACCTACGCCTGTAGGTCCTAAGAACAGGAACGAACCGATTGGTCTTCTCGGATCTTTTAAACCGACACGTCCACGTCTCACCGCTTTTGCCACAGCCGTCACAGCTTCTTCCTGACCAACGACACGTTTGTGCAGCGTTGCCTCTAATTTTTTCAGGCGGGCTGCCTCGCCTTCTGCCAGTTTCTTCACCGGAATTTTTGTCCAGCCGGAAACAACATCTGCCACATCATCCTCTGTGACAGACAGATTCTTTCTGCGGATCTCACGCTGCGCTTTTTTTGTCTGCTTCTCAAGCTCTGCTTCCAATGCTTCTTTTTCTTCCTTGCACTGTTTTGCAAGCGCAATATCGGAATTGCTCAGAGCATCCTCTAACTGTAATTCTTTTTCTGTGATCTGATTTCTCAATTCCGCAAGTTTCTCTGTATGGTTAGACACGCCAAACCGCACTCTTGCTGCTGCTTCATCCATCAGATCAATTGCCTTATCCGGCAGAAAACGGTCATTGATATAGCGCGCTGACAGGCGGACTGCCGCCTCGACTGCCTCATCCGTGATCTTTACATGATGATGTGCTTCGTATTTACCGCGAAGCCCTTTCAAAATTGCAACTGTCTGTTCCTCGCCCGGTTCCTCCACCGTCACAGGCTGGAATCTTCGCTCTAGTGCAGCATCTTTTTCTACATATTTGCGGTATTCTGTGATTGTCGTTGCTCCCAAGATCTGAATCTCACCACGGGCAAGTGCAGGTTTTAAAATATTAGAGGCATCGATCGCGCCCTCTGCGCCACCGGCACCGATGATTGTGTGAAGCTCATCGATAAACAGCAAAACATTTCCTGCTTTTGTCACTTCCTGAATCACTTTTTTGATACGCTCTTCAAATTCACCGCGGTATTTTGAACCAGCCACAATACCGGATAGGTCTAAAGATACCACTCTTTTTCCCTGAACAGAGTCCGGTACAAGGCCGGATACGATACGCTCTGCGATTCCTTCCACGATAGCCGTTTTACCAACTCCCGGTTCTCCGATCAGACATGGATTGTTCTTCGTTCTTCTGCTTAGAATCTGAATCACTCTCTGGATTTCTTCCTCACGTCCAACCACCGGATCCAGTGCTCCTTCCGTTGCAAGCTGTGTCAGATCTCTGGAATACTGATCCAGCGTCGGGGTTCCCTCATTATTTTTCTTTTTTCCCGGACGGCCATTCTGAAATTCTTCGCGGTAAAGATTTGCATCTTCCCCCATCGCAATGAGAGTGTCCACAAAGACTTTCTGCATATTGACGGACAGCGTTGTCAGTAATCTGGATGCAACACAGTCTGTCTCTTTGATCATGGCAATCAGAATATGTTCTGTTCCAATGGCATCTGCATGGAATCTGACTGCCTCCTTCTCTGCATTCTCAAGAACTTTTGCTGCTCTCGGTGAATAACCATCTGATTCTGCTACTGCTGTTCCCTCCGCCGGAGCGATCAATTCTTTGATCAGATCTACAATTTTATCTAACTCTACACCATTCTCATTCAAAATTTTTGCCGCTACTCCTGAATTTTCCTTCAATAGCCCAATCAGTAAGTGCTCGGTTCCGATATAATTATGATGTAATGATTTTGACATTTTGCCGGCGATATCAATCGCTTTTTTGGCTTTTACAGTGTATGGTAATTGCATGTTGTCTCCTCATGTTATTTATTAGGTGATTGCAAACTCTCCTTAATCTATCTCAAATTGTTCAAAATCAACAAAATTTTCGAAAACACGCTTCCGCTACGTGTCACTCGCAACGGTACTGCTCATTCTTCGCAGTACTTCGCAAATTCATTTAAAATCTGCTTCGCAGATAGGAATTTGCTCACTCTTGAATCATCTTCGCACGGTCTGTGCAGTAAATGCACAGACCTGATAAAAAATGTCGCACCTGCCTTCTAAGTACCGGCGGTTCCCCAGTGTTTTCTCAAGCTTTTGTTGATTTTTCACAGTTTAATTTACGTTATGAATGAGTTTCGCAATTATCTACATTCTATTTTATATTATAAATCATTTAAGTCGAAAACTTCCAATCCTTTTTCATTTTTTATAGAAGTTTCATTTTTTTGTTGTTCATCCATTTTCACATTTTCTGTGGATGATTCTTTCTCAGATGTTTCTTCTGTCACTGGTTTCTTAGACTGGGATGGAATTTCATCCTCATAATCATTCCATTCGCGGTAAGCCCTGTTGATTGGATGTTCTTCCTCGATGTACTCTTCCTCGTCATCGAAATAATCGTCCTCATCCTCTTCGAACTCTTGTGCTTCTTCTGTTTCTTCTGCTTTTTTCGGTTTCCCGGCTTTATTTGTTCTCGCTGTCTGCCCTGCTTTTGATGCTTTTTTTGTGTTCTCTGCGTTTTTCATTGGAGCTTCAGGGGATTTTTCGACAAATTCATCTTCCTCATCGCTCTCGTACTCTGACTCTTCGTTCTCAGAATCGTCGTCCTCTAAGAGTTCGTCTTTTCCTTTTTTCTTTCTGCCAAAGAGAACGATATTCAGTATGACCACAGCTGCGATTGCCAATACAAAAATAATCACAGCGATCATGTTTCTGGAAAAGGATTTTGCATCTTTATATTTCTTTGAGAGTTCATCATACTCGCTCTGCAATGCTGCAAGATCATCCGAAGAGGAATCCGCTGCCTCTGTGATATTTCCATTCACACGCTGGTAAGTTCCTTCCGCTGCATCATACTGATACCAGCCTTCGGTTCCATCCTGGTTCACTCCATAAAAGATATAGAAATCAGATGCTTCCTCTCCATCCTCTACCGGAAGCTGGTAAGCGGTCATCACGGTATTTTCCGGCATTTGCAGGGACACCTGCACATAACTCTCCGGCAGTACCGAATCAAGCGGTGCTAAAAGTGGGATCACATAACTGCTCTCCCCTGCTGTAAACTTCATAAAATCATAGACAACATCCCTGGTCTCATCATAAATAAAAAATCTGCCGGTCGTTGCGTCCACATTGTCTGTTTCCAGATAGATCAGAGAGATTGTTCCCTTGTTAAATGTCAGACCTCTGCATTCCGCTCCCCGGAAATTAACTGTTGCCTCTGTAAAATCAGCCGGAATCTGTTCCTCTGTAAAATTGTCTGCGATATGGTAGGTCGTGTTATTGATCACAACATCCGCCGCCGACACCGGAGTTTCCGTTGTGTCCACTTCCTCAGTATCTTCTGGAGTCTCGCTGTCACCATTTCCGTCGTCTCCGTTTTCACCGCCTGTAGTTGTCGTCTCACTTCCGGTGGTTCCTGCAGCCTGTCTTGTCACAGTGATTTTATAAGTGGCTGTTGTACCATTTTCTGCTTTTACGACAATCTGAACAACGTTTGCCCCAACTGCAAGATTCGTATTTCCAGTCACAGACTCAATCGTTGCCTTTTCATTGACCGGTGTTGCACTCACTGCAATACTTGTCACGGAATTATCAACCGTTGCCGTGTACTTTGTGGTGCTTCCCTTAAAAGCCGGAGACAATGTTCCCGGCGAGATTGTCAGTGCTTTTAAGGAATTATCTGCGGATAAAGCTGCCGTATTCGTATTACTTCCAGTATTGTTGTTACTTCCTGTGCCAGAACTGCTTCCATTTCCCGCATTTCCATTGCTGCCGGAGCTTCCATTGTTCGTGCTGTTTCCACCAGCTGCTTCGTTTTTGACCGTTACAGAAGTGCTGCTGCCTGCCATGGAATCCAATTCTTCCGCGGTGCTGAAAATAACTCCATCTGTAGCAGAAAGGGATATGGATGCTTTCCCTGCAGCAATTGCTTTTAATGTCACACTGAAGCTGTCACTCGCTACCGAAATACTTCCGCCGCCACCGCCATAAGTTGCATTACAGCTCACAAACTCCAGAATGCCGGCATCATAGGTCAAAACCATATTGGCATATGCACTGTCCCCGGATGCACTTAATGCTTTTGCCGTTACCGTCACAGTCTGTCCGATATTCAGGGAACCGGCAGACACAGCGATCGTTGTTTTTCCGGAAGCCGCCTTGGCATGCATCTGCGGTGTCATAAGGCAGATGCATAATGTTAACAGTGTAATGATCACACCTAATTTCTTTTTCATTTTACTCTCCATTCTTATGTGTGAAAATTGTATTTTCTCACTAAAATAACTCTTTCTATCCACACAGCCCTGTTACTGTTCAATCTGTGCTGCATTTATAATATGTTTCTGCAAAAGCACAAGGTCTTTTATGGAAACTTTTCCATCTCTGCTTATATCCGCAGCCGCTGCATACGCACCGGAAAGCTGTGATGTTCCAAGAATCTGTTTCTGCATCATGACCAGATCGACCACAGAGATTTTTCCATCTCCATTGATGTCACCGTAAATGACAACGTCATACTGCTTCACCAGTGTTCCATTTGCATATACTGCAATTTTATTACCTGTTCCGACTGCACCGGTATTTTCTGTGCCATCTGCTTTCAGCACTTTGACCGTGCCGCTTCCCGCTGAGATATTGGCAAGTACAGAAGAAGCGCCTGTTCCCGGTGTAATACCTGTGATCACGGTATCTCCCAGTTTATAGGAGGTAGAAACGGATACGCCGTCCGCAACCGTTGTTCCACCACTTTCCGGTGTCTGGGTATTGTCTGCTGCCGGCTGCTGTCTTACCACATTGATCGTGTAGGTTTTTGCCGAACCGCTCTGTGACACACAAGTTACGTTGATCGCATTATTTCCATAATTCAATGCATAAGTTCCCGCCCCGGAAACTCCTGCTTTCGGTGCAACTGCCGAAGCACCTACATTGATCGAGCTTACCTCGGTTCCAACGATCACGGAATAATCGGTTACCGCTCCCTGGAAAGACGGTGTCAGTCCATATCCGCTTACGCTGAGAGAAGAGAGCCAGTTATTCGGATTGCCACTGTCTGAAAACGTCACTGCTGACTCCGGCATATTGCTATACACCGGAATACGGAATATAAATCCCTGTGATTTATCCGCATAAGCGGTGCTCATTGTTTTTCCCTCTGACATTGCCGCCTGCACATTTGTCATGTACTGATGTGAGTATATGCTGTTCATATTCACCACATTAAATTTCTGGAAATATAAGGTGTTCTGCCCTTTTTTCACATAATTGTTTCCAACGATACCAGCTCCACCATTAATTGATTTATAAATAGAATTCCAGTCGTTATTTTTCGCATAAATCAATCCGTTGACCGTCGCAGACGCAGACGATGTCGTATATGCTCCGATATTAAAGTAATTGTAATATCCATTATAGCCAGAGTAATTGCCAGAGATCAAAGGACTTGTCCCCTTATTTCCCTGCTCCTGCTTACATCTTGCAGCCAGATGATAAGGACTGACACTCAAGTTCTGTCCCACTTCCATGAAAGTATCTGCATAGCTTCGCGATGCTCCGTCTGTATCGCTATAGTTTCCACTCATGAAACTGCCTGACAGAATATTTCCAACTCCTGTCACGTTCTGATATGGCGCATATTCTAACGTTTCAAACTGAAAAATATACGTGTCATTCAGGTAATTTCTCGGATCCATGCAATATGCTATGTAATTGGAGGAGGCACTTACCCAGCCTGCTCCGTCATAACCATACCATTTGTTGGTCGCCCAGTCATAAGCCCCCGTCTCCGTTGACTTTCTCGCATCATTGGAAGAACTCTGCACCAGATTCCTTCCGACAACACTCTCATTTGCAATGACGGTATTCCAGTCTAGTCCTGTCTGTACCGGAACGAACTGCCAGTCTGGATACTTCTGGTGCAATGCCAGAAGTGAGTTACAATAGCTGTCCGGAAATCCTGCTGATTTTAACGATGCAACATATTCTTCATCCGTCACCGTTGTGGTGTCTCCCTGCGATCCATCCGCAGAAGTCTGTCCGGTTACTGCCAGATAGGTTCCGCAGATCCAACCTGCATAATCCACACCATTCTTATTAAATGTCACATTGTACCACACAGTTCCATTTGTGGTTGTCTGTCCGAGTACATTGACTGTCTGATCTCTTTTTACCGTCGTGACCGGAGAATATGCCGTGCTCGCACCTGTCCTCACATAGACATTGCCGTTCGTGTTGGTGACAACTCCGGCTGCACCCTGTGCTGAATTATCTGTGATCGTACTTCCGGAAGAGGTATCTTCTGTTGAAAGCGTGATAAAATCTGACCGGATATATCCGGTGGATGCCATTCCATTATAGGAAATCTGTACCTTGTACCATTTCATTCCATCGGAGCCATCCACTTCATCTATCACACGGACTGCTGTACCCGCAGCTAAAGATGTGATCTTGTCCCCATCTACCGGAGTCTTTCGCATCTGTACCGGTCCATCATTCAAAACACCCGCCGTCTCCGTATACGCATAACTTTCCAACGGTTTTACCGTAATGACCGCAGTCGCTACTGTCACACCAAAAATCGTTGCAAAGATAAAGCTCCGCCATTTTCTCTGTTTTATATTAAGGTTTCTTTTCATTTTTCCTCCAGATGCCTTCGGTATTCCCCTAAAAAGGCACAGTAAATCAAGTTTATTATATTTAATTCACGATAGAGCGTCAACCTTAATCTGGTAAATATAGTAACTGATATGTAATGACCTCTTGTCAAGTACAAATTAACAGAAATCACCACA
>OHBM01000878.1_pt1 | contig 23567 bp, 26 predicted proteins | sample 1577251 | NCBI WGS metagenome assembly OHBM01 (sample SAMEA3541557, study PRJEB24748) | human gut metagenome | biome: human gut; feature: human-associated habitat; material: faeces | place: China | collected 2012 | reverse complement strand
ATGAAAGCAAAGTAAAAAGGGGCTGTGAAGAAATGAGGATTCATTTCTTCACAGCCCCTTTTGTTCAGGTTGTCAGATGAAATAAATTATTTGTTTTCGATCAGTTTCAGGTCGACAGCGATATTCTTTTCGACGTTTTCACCCTTAGCGAGCTTCAGAGCAGCATCGACGCCGATCTCGCCCATCTTGTCTGGCTGCTGTGCGATGGTAGCTGCCATGGTGCCGTCTTTGACTGCTTTCACGCCGTCATCAGTGCCATCGAAGCCGATGATGAAGATCTGCTTATTGGCAGCTTTGGCAGCGGAGATAGCGCCGAGAGCCATTTCATCGTTCTGTGCGAAGATGGCTTTGACATCCGGGTTTGCCTGGAGAATATTTTCAGAAACGGTCAGGCCCTGGCTGCGATCGAAGTTTGCACTCTGCTTTGCGAGGACTTTCAGTTTCTTGTCAGCGATGTTATGGAAGCCCTGGCCGCGTTCACGGGAAGCGGATGCGCCCGGGATACCTTCGAGTTCAGCGACCGGAGTGCCTTCGCCGAGTTTGGAAACGATGTATTCTGCTGCCATTTCGCCGCCCTTGATGTTGTTGGAAGCGATGTGTACAGCGACTTCGCCCTTGTCAGAAGCACGGTCGATGGTGATGACCGGGATCTTGGCTTTATTGGCTGCTAGGACAGAGTTGGATACTGCTGCGGAGTCTACCGGATTCACGATGAGGACGCTGATGTTGCCCTGGAGCAGGTCAGCGATATCATTGGACTGTTTTGCCGGATCATTCTGTGCATCGACGATCTTGACATTCACGCCAGCCTTTTCAGCAGCTGCTTTGACGCTGTTTGCCATGGTGACGAAGAATGGGTTGTTCTGCGTGGAGACAGAGAAGCCGATGGTGACTTTCTTCGCGCCGGAAGCAGCAGAAGAGTCGGCTTTCTTATCAGAGCCGCCACAACCAGCAGCAGAGATGAGTGCTGCGCCAATGAGAGCTGTTAATGCGATTTTCTTAAACAAAATGTTTTCCTCCTTAGTTCTTCTTGCGATCCATCAGGACGGCAAGCAAAATAACTACGCCTTTGACAACCTGCTGATAGAAGCTGGACACATTCAAAATGTTCAGACCATTATTCAAGGTACCGATGATGAGAGCACCGATGAGCGTGCCGGAAATACGGCCTTTGCCGCCTGCGAGCGAAGTACCGCCCAAGACGACAGCTGCGATCGCATCCAGCTCATAGCCCATGCCGGCTGTCGGCTGCGCGCTGTTCAGGCGTGCAGTCAGGATAGCGCCGGCGATAGCACAAAGGCATCCAGTCAAAGCATACGCAAAAATCTTGATTCTGTCAATCTTAATCCCGGAAATATAGGAAACTTTTTCATTCCCGCCGACCGCATAGGTCTGACGGCCAAGCGGCGTCTTCTTCAGGATGAAGAAAAGGATCAGGAAGGCGATGAGCATCACGATGGCCGGGACTGGGACTTCCATGATGAAGCCCTGACCGAAGCCGGTGAAGAAAGGATCATCCGAAAGGCCGGAGATCGGATTACCATTCGTATAGACGAGCGTCGCGCCGCGATAGATGGTCATGGTAGCGAGCGTTGCAATGAAAGGAGCGACCTTTCCGTAGGAAATGATGACACCATTCACAGCGCCGAGCAGGATACCGATAAAAGCAGAGAAAAGGATCGCGAGCTCCGGATTCGTCCCTTTGGCGATCATGCTCGCCATGAGTGCGGAAGACAGCGCGAGGATCGAACCGACAGAGAGGTCGATGCCGCCGGTCAGGATGACGAAGGTCATACCAAAGGCAATGAGCGCATTGATGGAGATCTGACGAGCCAGATTTTTCAGGTTCGACGGATCGATGAAGCTGTCATTCAAAGCCGCGATAACGATAAAGAGTACAATGAGACCAATGAGCGGCCCCATTTCTCTCACAAGATTTTTAACTTTTTCGGAATTCATGCTTACTCTCCTCCGGTAGCCAATGTCATAATACGTGTCTGTGTCGCATCTTTATGATCGATGATGCCAGCCAGATGTCCTTCGTGGATGACCATGATACGGTCGCTCATGCCGATGACTTCCGGCAATTCAGAAGAAACCATGATGATCGATACGCCTTGGGCGGTCAGTTCATTCATCAGGTCATAGATATCCTTTTTCGCACCGATATCGATGCCGCGGGTCGGTTCATCCAGGATGAGCAACTTCGGATGCATGCCCACCCACTTCGCGATGACGACCTTCTGCTGGTTGCCGCCAGAGAGAGCGCTCGCAGGAAGCTCGATGGTCTGTGTCTTGACGCCGAGCTTGTGCGATAACGTATCTGCGAAGCCGAATTCTTCCTTGTCATTGATGACGCCGCTCTTGGCGAGGGCATTCACGCTTGGGAGTGCAATATTTTTCTTGATCGAAAAATCCAGAATGAGCCCTTCCGTCTTACGGTTCTCTGTAATGAAGCCGAAGCCGAGCTTGATGGCGTCCAGCGGCTTTTTGATCTTGATCTCCTTGCCGGAGAGGTAGAGCTTGCCTTCCCTGTGCGGATCCACACCGAAGATCGCTCTCATGATCTCTGTACGGCCAGCGCCCATGAGACCGGCTACGCCCAGGATCTCTCCTTTTCTGACAGAGAAGGAAATATGCTCGAAGACGCCCGGCTGAGAGAAATCTTCGACCTTGAATACTTCATCACCGGGTACATTCGTACGCGCCGGATAGTACTCGCTCATCACGCGGCCGACCATATCGCCTACGATCTGATCCATATTCGTTTCTTCTGTCGGGCGGCTGCTGATGGTCTGCCCGTCACGCATGACGGTGATGGTATCACAGTTATTGAATACCTCTTCCATACGATGAGAAATATAGATGATGGAGACACCCTTTGCCTTCAGCTTTCTCATGACTTCGAAAAGACTGTCGGTCTCACGTTCCGTCAAAGCGGCGGTCGGTTCATCCATGATGACCGTCTTGGCATCGAGCATCAGATTTCGTGTGATCTCTGTCATCTGCTGCTGACCGACAGAGCATTCCCCTGCGATCTCATCGAGCGGCAGCGTGATACCCATTTCGTGGCACTTTTCTTCCGCCATCTGGCGCATCTTTTTGAAATCAATGAATCCAAAAGCCGTTTTCGGCTGATTCATCAGGAAAAGATTCTCCAGGATAGACAGATTCGGCCAGATATTCAGCTCCTGATGAATGAAAGCGATCCCATGCTCTTCCGCATCTTTATTATTGCGGAAAGTCACTTCCTTGCCATCCACCAGAATGGTGCCGGCATCCGCCTTGTGGATGCCCGTCAAAATATTCATTAATGTGGATTTGCCTGCGCCATTCTCCCCCATCAGTGCGTGGACTTCGCCAGGACGGATGTGGAGATTCACCCCGCCCAAGACCTTATTCGTCCCGAAGGCTTTGCAAATCCCGATCATATTGATATCCATGTACTACCTCTCTTAGAAGATGACGCCGGACTCGAGAATGATATTCGAATACGGAGTGATTTCGCCCGTACGGATGACGGCTTTGCAATCTTTTTCCCACGCCTTCAGCTCTTCATGGCTATCCAGCATGACCCATTCCACAGCATCTTCGGGAAACACTTCATGAAGCGCTTTCCACTGCTCCGGATTTTCCTTTTCCGTCTCCGGTGCGATATAGACCTTCTGGATCTCCATGTATTTCGCCATTTCCTTCACGACTTCGATGAATTTCGGTTCACCAAGACGGAGCGCGAGATCGATCTTCGGCGTACCGGCTGGCACCGGAAGGCCGCAGTCTCCGACACAGATCTTATCTGTATGACCGAGGTCTGCTAAAACCTTGGCGATATTGCTGTTTAAAATCCCTATTTTCTGCATGAGAGCATCTCCTCCACTTCTTTGCGCCATGGCATACCACCCTGTGCACCGATCTTTCCGACAGACAGTGCTGCCGCCGCATTGGCAAAACGAATGGCTTCTTTGATAGTCAGGCCTTCGCAGCGCGCCGCCGCAAATGCCCCATTGAAGGTATCGCCTGCCCCGGTCGTATCGACGACAGGCACCGTGAAGCCGGCGACCTTGATGACCTTGCCCGCATCGCCATAGACCACGCCGTCTTTGCCGACGGTCATGATGACCTTACCGGCTTCGGAAATCAGGATCTCATCCCGATCCATTCCGTCAAACATCAGCGCCGCTTCATGTTCATTCGGCGTGAGATACGTCACTTTCCTGACCCAGTCCTTCGGGATATCCATGTACGGTGCCGGATTCAGCATCACAGGGACGCCCGCTTCAAAGCAGCGGTCGATGATATAACCGATCGTGTCCATCGGGATCTCATGCTGCAGCATGACGAGATCAGAGGAAGAGATCACATCCCAGTCCTTATCGATCATCTGACGGCTGACCTTATCATTCGCCCCCTTGATGACGATGATACTGTTATCCCCTTCCGCCAGCGTGATGTGTGCCGTGCCTGTCGTGATGCCGGAGAGCGTCTCCACATAGTCCGTCTTCACGCCGCTCTCTTCCAGCGCCTTTTTCATGAGCGTCCCGTAAGCATCATCCCCCACACAGCCGATCATGTATACGCTAGCCCCGAGGCGCGCCGCTGCGACAGCCTGATTCGCGCCCTTGCCTCCGGGAGAAACGATCAGGCGGCTGCCCATCACGGTCTCGCCCGCCTGCGGTCTTCTGTCCGCCTCCACGGTAATGTCCATATTACAGCTGCCTATTACAGAAATATGACCCATAAGCCTCCATCTTCCTTTACTTTTACAAATACGCCGAAGAAACAGGATAGTCCCATAATTTCTAGCGAAATATTCGATTCAATCAAAAAGTATCTACATAACGCTTTTTTCTTTCTACATAACCGTATTATTTTAGCATAAAGCCTTTAAAGAAAAAAGAGAGGGAAAAAAATTTTACAATATGTAAGAGTTCCCAAAATGCTGTCTGATAGCATTACCCTAGAGGGGAAGGCTGCGATACGAGAATACCATTTTCTAAAAAAAGGCGGCGAAGCCGCCACCTAACCCTTGAACCCTGAACCAAATGAAAGCAAAGTAAAAAGGGGCTGTGAAGAAATGAGGATTCATTTCTTCACAGCCCCTTTTCCTATGTTTTAAACGATCGGTTCTCCGTGATACAGTTCTCCATCGATATCCGGTTTCACACCATAGCCGATGGCCCATTCACATTTATACTTGAGAGCCTGCGCATGAATGTTCTTCACGCGGTCAATGGTCTTGATGACTTTCGCTGGGACACCGACGACGAGGGAATTCGGCGGGATGACCTGATTTTCCAGAACAAGCGCACCGGCAGCGATGATGGAACCACGGCCGATCTTGGCACCTGTCAAAACAGTCGCATGCATGCCGATGAGGACATGATCCTCAATGGTACAGGCATGGATGCAGGCGCAGTGCCCGATAGTGACATAATCGCCGATGATGCAGGGATCGTCATCCGCCACATGCAGGCAGACCAGATCCTGTACATTCGTACATTCACCGATGGAGATGTAATTCACATCGCCTCTCGCCACGACGCCTGGCCATACACTCGCATACTTTCCGATCCGGACATCGCCGGAAAGGAATACCTGCGGAGCCACAAACGCATTCGGATCGATCTGCGGGATTTTTCCGTTAAATTCTTCATTGGAAAGCGTATACATATGAAGACCTCCCATCCCATACACATAGATTATTTCCTATCTGTATTATACTACGGAAGGCAAGCGTATGGGGATTAAATTTTTCTAAAAAAGAAAAAATTCGTGGTTAGCCATCTAGGCGTGTCGTCCCATTGACTGCCAGCGAAAGAGGTGCGCGGTTTTTATGAGGTGAGCGGGTTCGGAAGGTTCAATGGGTTCAACGGGTTCAGCAGGGGCGGTGCGGCGCATAAAAATAGGGAAGCGCCGCGGAGTTTTGATAGCGCTTCGCGCGCATCGTCATTTCGAGCGTAGCCCTCGATCTTTATTGCAGAACGCTCATCGCCTGATGTGAGGCAATACCAGGACATCGTTTTTCCTCGGTGCATACACGCTGATTCCCGCAGTACAGTAAAGATTTCTCGCTTCGCTCGAAATGACGATACGAGAGTCTGATGTCTTCTAGTCTCCTAGTCTCTAGTCACCAGTCCCTAATCCCTAGCCACTAATCCCTAGCCACTAGTCACCAGTCACCAGTCACTTCTTTCCCCAAAATTTTGTGATGGTTTTCACGACAAGGTCCGGCGCAAGCGGCTTGGACAGATGTTCATTCATCCCCGCTTCCCGAGTGCGGATTTTATCATCTGTGAAAGCATTCGCCGTCATGGCAATGATGGGGATCGTCTTCGCATACTTGCGGGGAAGAGCCCGGATCTCTTTGGCGGCCTCGCAGCCATCCATGACCGGCATCATGACATCCATCAGGATCACATCGAAGGCACCTTCGGGTGCATTTGCAAAAGTTTCGACAGCCTCTTTTCCGTTCCATGCTTTCGTGACGACAGCGCCCTTTTCTGCGACAATAAATTCCGAGATCTCCATGTTGAGCTCATTGTCTTCGACAAGAAGAATACGGACACCCTTGATCGACGCCTCGGCTTCTTCGGTCGTTTCCTCGGCTTTGCCGGCTGACTTGTCGATCAGGAAGGGGAGCTTCACCGTGAACGCCGTCCCTTCGCCCCTTTGGCTGGTAAAGGAAATACTGCCGCCCATGGTTTCCGTGAGTTTCTTTGCGATCGGCATGCCAAGTCCCGTACCGTTGTAGAGGGTTTTGACACTTTCGTCTTCGCGAGTGAAGGGTTCAAAGATTCGTTTCTGGTACTCCTCACTCATACCGATCCCGGTATCCTCACAAATAAACGTATAGAAAGCGCGGCCATCCTCACTCTCGTCTTCCCGGAGGCTGAGTATGATTTTCCCATGATCTTTATTGTACTTTACAGCGTTACCCATGATATTCATCAAAAGACGCTTCAGGTGACCTGGACTGCCTATGAGATTCCAGTGTGTAACGGAAATATCCCTCTTGATGACTTCGATACCTCTTTCCTGTGCCAGCTTTTCGATAACGGTAAGTACTTCATTCAAAAGCTCCTGCAGATGGAAGGATTTCTCTTCGAGCACGACTTCACCGGACTCCAGTTTCCCCATATCAAGCACTTCATTGATGAGCTCCAGGAGCAGTTGGGACGCTTTACTGATCTTCTCACGACATTCGTCCTGCTTTTTCAAATCATCGGGATAGCGCTCTGCCACCGCCAGCATGCCAATGATGCCATTGATCGGTGTACGGATATCATGGCTCATGCGCTGGAGAAATTCTGTTTTCGCGATATTGGCTGCATCTGCCCGGCGAGCCTCTTCCTGAAGGCTCTTGCGGTATGTCTCTTCCCTCTCCTTCTCTTCTTTCTGGTGCAGCATCTGTGACCGGTAGCGATACATAAAGAAGGCGGACAGAGTAAACAGATACAGGACGAAGATTATGCCCAGATTCTGCGGGAGTGCGGCAAATACTTTGGTATGTAGAGGCGCGCTTCCGCCTCCTTCTTTTCTTGATCGATGAAATAGAGAGAAGCGCCGAGCATGACCAGCAGCCCGCCAAGGATCCCTACCGACCAGAAACGGATGCCTTTTTCAATGGACGCTTTATCAGTAAGCAAGCTTCTCCACCTCCAGGTATTGTTTCGGATTTTCTAAATACTTTCCGATGATCCTCTCTGACGTCCCATCCTGCCTCATCTCGCGAAGGGTCTTATCAAGCTCCCGGCAAAGACTGCGGCGGTCCTCCTTGTCGAAAGCCACGCCGATCCCGACCGTCATGAGCGGCTCAGGAAGGATGCGATACTCCACATCATAGTCCTTCATGTACTGGAGGATGGAAGTCTCGTGCTCTCCGACGGCATCCGCATAGCCTTTGCCGAGAAGTGTGTAGATCAGTGCGCGATCTCTCATGCTGAGAAGATTCTCCAGCTTAGGAATGCGAGGATCATTCCTTCGAAGGAAGATACCTTCCGGCTTCGTGGTCGACTGTACCGCCAGTGTTTTTCCAGCAAGATCCTGCAGATGGTAAATGTTACTCTCTGGATTTACTGCGACCACCTGACGGCTCACCATGTACGGACCCGCCCACCGGTAATCGTCCAGACATCCTTCCATGGAAAAGCAACCCATGATGCAGTCCAGCTCTCCGCTCTTCAAAAGGTCTTTCTTCTTCTCCCAGTCGATGTTATGCACTTCGACTCGATACCCCATGCGGCCGAAAGCCTCTGTCGCAAGATCCACATCGATTCCCGTCGGCACACCGTCTTCATCAAAATAATTGAAAGGCGGATAACGGTCACTCCCCAGCTTGATCACCGGACGCTTATCCTTCTGCGGCGTCCCCTGAGGCAGACCGCAGCCTGCAAGAAATAGACCCGTGAGGCAGATCCCAAGGATGATACCCATGATCCCCTTATGATGCATGACACTCCCCTTTAAAGAACGATAATTTTTTTGATTGTACCAAATCGGTAAATAAAAATGCAATAGAGCAACCGGAGAAATGTAATGATCCAAGTGTATCATCAAGAAAAACGCATCCGCCGCTTCTATGCGTTCAGCATCTCCGATGAGATCAGAATTTTTTCGGCGCAGAAGCCCGCAAAGCTTTTGAAGCTATGAGCACACAAAAAACGGTTCGCTTTTGCGAACCGTTGACAGGGTTTCCCTGATTCTATTTCCCCAGCTCTCCCCTTCTGACACGCCCGAGGTAAACTTTCACACCGAGAGAAAGCTGGATCAGACCGGCGATGGCGTAGACTTCCCAGATACCTGCTATCATGGAGATCGCGGAGGAGACGAGCGGTCCTACCATATTGCCAAACTGCTGCGCCGTATTGAAAAGGCCGAAGACGCGGCCGCGGAAATCATCCGGCGTGTACATGACCATCGCCGCATTGAGTGAAGGATTGACACCGATCACAAAGCACCCAACGAGGAACTGACAAAGGCCGAAGCCCACGACCGTGTCCGGTATGGACTGCGCCATCGTCAGACATCCCGCAGCAAGCAGCGTGAGACAGATGGCAAAATAATAGCCTTTGCACTGGCCGAATTTTCCCCACAGCGTCGTCGTGAGCGCGCCTGCGATGCCGCCGCTGCTCATGATGAAGCCGGAAATGAGCTCCACATTTCCCATGCCATCCAAAAGCTTGGAAACGTAAAGCGCCGTCACCGGCTGGATCATGAGGATCGTCGTCTGCAAACCGAAGGCGATGAAGAGGATCTCCCGCAGATGCCCATTATGGAAGGCATACGAGAGGTCTTCCCCAATGGTGGTCGCCTTTGATTCCACCTTTTTCACCATCCCCAGCTTCGGCTCTCTGACATAGAGGATGACGAGCACGGCAACGAACCAGAGAAACGCCGCCGAAATAAAGAAGGTATTCCGTATACCGATGAGATGCGCCAGCGTCCCACCCACAAGAGGCCCCGCGATGCCGCCCACGATGAGCGCCGTCTGCCCCATCCCAAGCGTGGCTCCTAGATTCTTCGGATCCGCACTGACGGAGATGATCGCCATCGACGCAGCGACGAAGCCATTCGAGAATCCCATAAAGGCACGAGCCGCTGTCATCTGCCAGGCATTCTGAGACAGCCCGCAGAAGAGATAGGAAAAGCCGAGCAGCACCGCCGCGCGGATCGCCATCTGCTTCTTCCCCCTCGTATCCGCCATCTTTCCCCAGACAGGCCCCATGATACCCGCCACCAGAAAGCAGCTCGAGAATACGATGCCCGTCCAAAGTGCAATACTCTCCTCAGGTACTCCGATATCCAAAAGATAGAGCGGTAGGAAAGGAATGACCATCGTGTAGCCGATAGAAACAAGGAACATGCTCGCAATAAGGATCATGATATTTTGTCTGTACTTCGTGGATGGTCACCTCCTTTCTGAAAATAAGAGTTCCGGCCGGTGGTTCAATAGAGGCCGCATTTCTTCATCCTGCACAAGTTAATCTATTAAGTTAAGGAAATTGTTAGCGCCGTAATGACTTGCTTCCCCCCTTCGGGGGAAGTGCCGAAGGCAATAGGGGCATGCCAGCGGTCATCGAACAATGTTGGATATACCGTAGTGCTGCCCCCTCAGCCCTCCGGGCAGCTCCCCCGATGGGGAGCCAAGAACGTTCTGCCGCTTAACTTAATAGAATTACTGCGCAGGGGGGAGATCTATAAAAGGATCCCCTCCATATGGAAAAGTACGAATGACTAGTTACTTATCCCCCAGCCACTTCAGCGCGTCATCGAGCATATTAGTCGTGACGAAATGCCCGAGACGAGGATAGGTGATGCGCGTCACATCACCGCCAGCCGCCTCAAGGGCTTCGAAGAAATGTGCCTGCGCACGCGGATCAACAGAAATGTCACTTTCCCCATTGGTCATAAAAAGAGGAATGGATCTGATCTCCTCTATATGGGACAGCGGCTGCTCTTTTTCCAGCGCATCGTAAAGCGGCCAGTTTCTCCCTAACGAGATCCCGAAACGCGCCTGCATGAAGAGATGTGAAAGGATCCAGTCGCCCGAGCCATTGAAGGAAATCACCGATCTCACCAGCTGCGGATAGCGGGCTGCGATCCCAAGGACGGACATGCCGCCCATGGAATGTCCCGCAATGGTCGGCGTGCCATATCCCTTCTCCCGCACAAAGTCATGGAGCGCCTCGTACTCTCTGACATTCTGCCGGATCGTTTCCCAGAAGATGCTATAATCTTCGAGCCGATAGTAATCAGAGAGAGCATCGCGCTCCCCATGATGGATCGCATCCGGGACAAAGACGGTATAGCCATGAAGCGCAAAGACAGCCGCTTTCGTAGTCTGGTATTCTCCACGGCTGCTCCAGCCATGGTACAGGAGGAGCGCCTTCCCCTCGTCTCGGATCGGGTGCACGACGCGGACAGGGATGCCCTCGCAGCAGGTTTTCTCTATATGAAGCTGAAGCATGGGTTCTCCTTCTTTCAATGCTTTTCTTTGAGCGCTTTCAATTCCGGATGCAGACGATCCGTCCACTTCCAGCGATTGTGCAGCCAGAACCATTCCTCCGGATACTCACGAATCCACGCTTCCAGACGCTCATTGATCTTGTCTGTGATATTCTGGATCGCTTCTTTCTTGGAAAGCCCTTCATCCGGTGTGATCGGGTCTCCAATAATGATCTCAAACCGGAAAGGCCCCGTCTGGTGGATCAGCGCTGTCATGACCGGCAGCTTGCAGAGCATGGAAAAATGCGCCGGCCCTGTCGCAGTCAGTGTTTTCTCCCCGAAGAAATCAGATAAGATCCCCGTATCTCCAGGGTCCTGGTCGCACAGAAGTCCCACGAAGTATCCCTCTTTCAGCCGACGCAGCATATCACGGACGCCCGTCTTATACTCGACAGTCTGCCCCGGCATTGAGCGATACTCGCAGAGGAAACGGTCAAACTCTTCATTATTCTGCTTCATGGCGACCGAAAGCAGCGGATAGCCATAGAGCGCAAGCGCTGCCCCTTCGACTTCCCAGTTGCCGCAGTGCGTCGCCGCCAGGATGCAGCCTTTCCCTTCTGCCTTGATCGCATCCAGCTTTTCCTTCCCTCGAATGGTCACGTATTCGGAGATATTCTCCTTCGTAAGCAGCGGAAAGCGGAACATCGAGACACCCAGCGGCCCGAAACGGACAGCCGAGGCCTTCGCGATGCGCTCTGCTTCCTTCTTGTCCTTAGCAAGGCCCGTGCGCAGCAGATTCGCTACCGCAAGTCGTTTTCTTCTCGCCGGTACCAGCAGCCAGAAAAATTTCCCCAAAGCGTCCCCTGCTTTCACAGCATTCTCTTCCGAAAGCCCACAGCAGAAAGCACCGAGCGTCTTGAGCAGTCTATAGGTTCCTTTCATAGGATACCCCTTTCATAGATAATCAGTGAAACGTCTTGCCCGCATCCCCGATGGCCGGACTATGCCATGGATTCCGTGTGCAAGACTGCGATAGTGTCGGCGCCATATAATAATATCCGGCGCCGCCACTGATGATCGGTGAGCCATCCCCCATTGCCTGAAAACAGGCCATTCATGCTGAGCAGATCCAGTGGGGCGGGCAACCTATAAAAAGCGCCCGAGCGATCGATTTCTATCCATTTTACCATATTTGTGAACAAAATGCTTTTATTGTTGGAAAGGAAGAGCCTCTCACTATGCCCCTCTCTACGAAGCATTTCTCAAGCTCGCAGCGTGATTTGCCATTTCCCACAAAGGGAACCTTCCAACATACCGGCCATAAAAAAAGACTGGCTTTCGCCAGTCTTTTTCGTCCAAAAGCATCCGATTACTTGGAGTACAGTTCGACGATGTTGGTTTCGTTGACTTCGTCCTTGTATGGGAGTTCGTCTCTCTGCGGGAAACGAACCAGGGTAGCAGTCCAGTTGTCGAAAGATTTTTCGATGTATGGAAGATCGAAGGTCTTAGCTTCCTGGAAGGACTGTTTGAACATTTCGTTGGATCTGTAAGCTTCACGCAGGGAAACGACCTGACCAGCGCGCAGCGGGTAGGACGGAATGTCTACTCTCTTGCCATCGACATTGATGAGGCCATGGGTAACCATCTGACGAGCCTGACGGATGGAACGTGCAAAGCCAGCACGATATACGACGTTATCGAGTCTGGTTTCCAGCAGGAACAGCAGGTTTTCGCCTACGACGCCGGACATTCTCTTTGCTTTATCATAATAGCGGTAGAACTGCTTTTCAAGCAGGTTGTACATTGCTTTTACTTTCTGTTTTTCTGCGAGCTGGATGCCGTATTCAGACATTTTCTTCTGACGAGCTTCCGCTGGCTGCCGTTTTAACGCTTTCGGATGGCCGTAAACATTTACGCCGAAACGTCTGCTGGTCTTAAAACGGAGATTTCTGTTTGTTGCCATTGTGTGAGTCACCTCTCTATAAAATACCGCTATCCGAATTGAATAGCTTATTTATTATAAAGGGTAATTCTGGCCATGTCAAATAGAAAATGGTGAATAGATTCAGGATCAGGGGTAGTCCATGGGGCGTGCCGCCCTTTGATTACGTTTGAAAGCCTCGATTGAAAGAGAAATTAGAAATGAGAAATGCGAAATGGTGGTACGGCGCATAAAAATATGAAAGCGCCGCGAAGTATAAATAATGGCGATGCCCTGAGCTGGCATTCCAGTCACTAGTCACCAGTCACTTGAGACCCCTAATCCCTAGCTACTAATCCCTAGCTACTAATTTAAGTTTGTCGAACATGACCCGTTTGACCGCGAATGACAAAGATTTCTCGCTTCGTTCGAAATGACGATACAGGAGTCTGATGTCTTCTAGTCTTCTAATCGCCTAGTCACCAGTCACTCCTTCTTCCCCACGATCTTATGCAGCAGAGAGACCACCGTCAGCACCGCAGTGAGCCCGATGATCGTCATCGACCACGCGACGCCGACCTGCAGATAGCCCTTCAACGTAAACTCCCACGGAAAATACATGACAGTAAGAATCGCCGTCGCGATGCATCCGATCGCAAGGAGCGTACTGTGCGCGCGATAGGTGAAAAGATAGATGATGCCGGCCATGTAGCCCCAAAAGCCGCCTCCGATCATCAGATTGTGATAATAAAAAACAAGCGACAGTGCAGAGCACAGGATCGCGTATTTCATACCTTTCATCCATAAACTCCTTTTTATATACATGGGAAAGCAGATGCCCTTATTTCACGATTTCCAAAAAATCCGGATCCTTTCTTAGCCATGCAAAATGATCCTGCTGCATGGCTTCGGGACGGACATGCTGCGGATCGAGCGCCATCGCCTGCCGTAAGTAAGACAGCGCATTTGCCTTATCCTTTTTATCTGCATAGTTCGTCGCGATCCCATAGAGAGACCACGTATTCTTTGGATCGACAGCAAGCACCTTCCGAAAGTAGGAGATCGATTCATCATAATGCTTGGCAAGCTTCTGCGCCATCGCCATATCATAAAAAGCCTGCGTGTAATCGGGATTGATTTTGAGCGCCTTCAAAACCTGTCCGATCCCCTGCTCCGGCGAGACATCGAGTGCCAGAATGAGCCCTTTCAGAGAAAGCGCTTTGTAATTCTCCCGATCGATTTCTAGTGCCTTGTCACAAGTGAGAAGTGCCTCCCGATTCTGTCCTTTGGCGTAGAGAGTAGACGCCTCTTGGAAAACCTTTTCTGAGGCCGGCGCGATCTCATGGATCGCCTTCACGGACGCAGACTGCGAGGAAGCGGTGGGTGCCGAGGAAGCCGCTGGTTTCGTCTCTGCGCCGCAGCCAGAAAAGCCCACGACCAGAAGCGAAGCGAGCAAGAGCGCGTAAATTTTCATGATGATTCCCCTTTCTGATGGGATTTCTGCTCGTGACATTGTATAATCATTATAGCAGAAGGGATTAGAGATGAGTAGCTTCAAGTAACTGATGACTGTTGACTTGAATGCTACCTTCGGGCATCGCCTCCTATCTATTCGCGGCGAAGCCGCCACCTTCATTTCTAGGGAAACACTGAACCCATTATTTTCAAGGAGGTTTTCTTATGAATCCATACGCATTTATCACAGGTGCCACGAGCGGCATCGGCCTTGCCACTGCCAAAGCGCTGGCAGCCTCTCACTACGATCTGGTACTCGCAGCCAGAAATACAGAAAGACTCGCGAGCGTGAAAGCGGACATCGAGAAAGAAAGCGGCGTGAAGGTCACGACTTACGCACTGGATGTACAGGACCGCGAGGCCATCAAGGAAGTCACCACCAAAGTACTCGATACCTTCGGTGCGCCGGATGTGCTCGTGAATGACGCAGGTCTTGCCAGAGGCCTCGAGCCCTATCAGGACACAGCTCCGGAAGATACGATGGAAATGATCGATACTAATATCAAGGGCCTCTTCCTCGTCACCCGCGCCTTCCTTCCGGCAATGGTGAAAGAAAATAAAGGTCACGTCGTAAACCTCGGCTCCACGGCTGGTCTTTATGCCTATGCCGGTGCGGCAGTCTACTGCGCGACAAAGGCCGCTGTCAAAACCTTCAGCGATGGCCTTCGCATCGATGTCATGGCCAGCGATGTGAAAATCACCACCATCCAGCCGGGTCTTGTGGAGACACCATTCAGCGAAGTCCGTTTCCACGGCGATACGAAACGTGCCGCTTCTGTCTATGCAGGCATTGATGCGCTACAGGCAGAGGACATCGCGGATGTCATCGCCTTCGTTGTCAGCCGTCCGAAGCGAGTCCAGATCAGCGACGTCGTCATCATGGCTGCCCAGCAAGGGACAGGCTTCCTTGTCAGCAAGAAATAGCGACCGGAGATCTGATTTCTGATTTCACTAAAAAAATCCTCACTCCTTTCGAAGTGAGGATTTTCCATTTTCATTTATCCATTCGAGCGGAATTTCAGGAAAAAGAGCTGGATCGCGAGCATCATGACGAGCGCCACCACGCCGCCTGCCAGACCGTTTCCGGTGAATCCATCTACCAGGTAACCGACGACGCAGCTCGAAGCGACCACCATGACATAGGGGATCTGTGTCGAGACATGGTCGATATGGTGACACTGCGCGCCCGCCGAAGCCAGGATCGTCGTATCGGAGATCGGAGAAATATGATCGCCGCCGACAGAGCCAGCCAGCACCGCAGCGACCGTCATGACCATGAGATTCTGGTCATTATTCACGACAGCCAGCACGATCGGGATCAGGATGCCGAAGGTCCCCCAAGAGGTACCGGTAGCAAAAGCAAGACCGATAGCCACCAGGAAGAAGAGTGCCGGGAGCATGATAGCCACCGATGCATTATCACTGACCACATTTCCTACATAGCCGCCGATATTCAGGTATTCCTTACCAACGACACCAGAGAGCGTCCATGCGAGCGTCAGGATCATGATGGCCGACGTCATCTGCTTGAAGCCTTCGCCAAAGCAGGAACAGAACGTACCAAAGGAAAGTACCTTTCTTGGAATATACAGGACAAAGGTGAATACAAGCGCAATGAAAGAACCGATGACAAGGCCTCGTGCGGACTCACAGTTTGCAAAAGCATCCGTGACGCTCTCGCCATCCAGAATACCGCCTGTGTAAAGCATACCGAAGATACAGCCACAAATCAGGACGAAGAGCGGGAGTACAAGGTCAATGATGCGGCCATTTCCCACCGGCGCACTCGATGCGTCATCCGCGTATTCTTCCGGAATCACCAGCGTGCCGCCGCTCTTCTTTTCAAAAGCAGCCATGCGGGAAAAATCCTTTCCCGACCAGATAAGAACCAGCATGAAAATGACCGTCAGCCATGCATAGAGATTCAGCGGAATGGTCGAAAGGAAAAGAGCGAATCCATCGATCTCACTTCCCTCCGGCAAAGAAGATGTGACCGCCGCCGCCCAGGAAGACACCGGCGCGATGATGCAGACCGGCGCTGCTGTCGCATCGATGATGTAGGCGAGCTTCGCACGGGTGATCTTGAAGCGGTCTGTGACCGGACGCATGACCGTACCGACCGTCAGACAGTTGAAATAGTCGTCAATAAAAATCAAAACACCGAGCACCATGGTGACGAAGAGTGCGCTCTTTTTCCCCTTGATCGTGCGCGCTGCATAGTCTCCATACGCCTGCGAAGCCCCTGATTTCTGAATGGCTGCTACCATGATACCGAGCAGCACCAGAAAGACCAGGATGTACACATTGCCCCCGACCTTGTCCGACATGATCTTGAACATTGTATCGATAGCCCCAAGTACGCTGAAGCCGGTAAACATGAAAGCACCCATGAAAATGCCAATGGCCAGCGACATGTAGACTTCCTTCGTCGCCAATGCCAGGATAATTGTCACGACTGGTGGCAGCAGTGACCAGATGGTTTCACTCATTCCCTCATTCCTCTCTTCTAAAAGCAGCACCTCGCTGCAATGTAATATTTCGTTTATTATACACTAAAACAGTCTTTGAATAAAGCCATGTACTGAAGTTTCTGCCGAAGCATGGTATGAAAATGCAAAAGAGTGCCTCTCATATAAAGAGACACTCTTGGCAGCCCAAAAAGGGACAGCCGTTTTGAAGAATTCTCGATGAAGGCATTTCCTGCAATCTGGCACCAGCGCATTTCACGGTTCATGTCGTACAAGTACGGCTAAACTTCGCTCTAGGGTTTGCCCACGAGGCGAATCCGTTATTCGAGACAGGTTTCAGTCCTGGCTGTCCCTCTTCAGTTTTGATTTCTCTTCCCGCTCGACTAGCACGATAAGGAAGAGGGAGACAGGAAATCAATCCAGATCTGCTTCTGCTTTGGCTTTCCTCATTCTCCTTCCCTTCGGGTTTGTGCACTGAAGAAGAATGGTTCGACCGCCGCTTCGGCTCCCGGGAGGATGGCTTTCCTCTCTCCAAGAAATACCATCGGAGGCATTTTCGATTTTACACGGTTTTTGAAAAAAGTTTTTAAGGAAACACTGATACAATCGTTGCCAGCTTGTGTCAGCTTCCTTACGGATCAAAGGTAAAAAGAAGCGTATCCACTGCTTTAGCAGACCCTGTCATACGTAGGTTCCACGAGGCGATTTCCCTTCACATCCATGAAGCCCCATTTCCCTTTTTCTTTGAAAGCGATATGTTCTTCATCCAATTTCCACATTTCCTGCAGCGTCTTGGTGAATGGAATCACTGCCTTGCCTTCCTTATCGATAAGGCCGACCTCGCCACCCTTGGAAACACAAGCTGCACCATACGAGAAGCCATCCAGCACTTTATCATAGACAGCCGGGATAGCCATATGTCCCTCTTCATCAAGAAACCCCCATTTCCCATCGCTCGTCTGGACGGCAGCGAGACCAGGTACCATGGCTTTCTTCTGGAAATCAACCTCAGCAGAGAACCTGTTCGCTTTTTTGAATCCTTCGGCAATCATCCCTTTCCCGAGTTTGTAATAGCCATAGCCTTTATCATTTCTTACGATGACAATATCTTCTGCAGAGCCAGTCCAATGGGAGATTTCCTTATATTCCGCCGGAACGATCAGTTTTCCTTCACGGTCTGCATATCCCCATTTCCCTTTGATCTGTACGATCACTTTGTCTTTATAATAGGGGCCATTGAAGTCATTGGTCGTCGGCAGGTAGACCTCCCCTTTGGTATTCACATAGCCGAATTTGTAGTCTTTATTGAAGAAATCACTGGAGCTGACGGTCGGGAGGTACATGCCATAGGAGCTCACCATCTTCACGATACCCAAGAGCGCGCCCCATCCGAGCCGGCTCTTCTCTTTTTCAAACAGTGCTGACCCATGGAGGAACGGCATCAGCTTGGTCGCATTCACCGTAGCAAGGATTTCTCCATTTGGCTTGATATAGCTGCATTTCCCATCATTCTTAATGCCGGCATATCCATTGTAAAATGGAAGCATCACCTTTTCACCGCTGGCCTTCCCTACAATGGTACCGCTCTTGTCAAAGATGGAAATCTGCCCATCCCGCGCAGCCAATCCGTAGCCTTCATGGAAGGGCGCGATATCGTCATATTTCGGGTCGACCAGCGTCTTCCCGTCGACCGTCACATATCCCCACTTGTCCGCGATCTTGACCGCAGCGATGTCCTCGTCGACCCGTTTCACATCTTCATAGGTACGCGTCGAAAGCGGTTTCCCATCCAAATCAAGGAAAGTGTAGACATTATCTTTGGAAAGTGCTGCATACACCTTGCCATCATTCATCGCGGAAATCTTCTGATAGGCTGGCGCGACGCAAACTTTGCCGGTCGCATCCGCGACACCGAACAGCCCTTTCTGCTTCACGACAAAAATCTGATCCTGCCCTGACAGGATGTCATCATACACTGCCGGAAGGATCTTTTTGCCTTCCTTCGAATAAGCACCCCATTTTCCATTTTCACGGAAAGCCCAGATGGTGTTTCCATTTTCATTAGATACCAGCTTGATATCCTTCCGTTCCTTAGGTAAAGGCAGGAGCACTTTCCCATCGCTGGCCGTGATGCCTTTCATTCCGTTTTCTTGCAAGAGTTCGACCTGCGGAGAAACATCCATAAGATTCGTATTCACGACAGGAATGATGACCTTCCCATCCACCAGCGTCGCACCGTAGGCATCCCCTTTCTCGACCAATACAATCCGAGGCGTCTTTTCAGACACCTCGGTATTTTTGGCACTTTTCGCGGGTGCTTTTGTCATCGCGCCATCGAGCTCACTGCTAAACTGAGACACATCCCCTATGAGCATCTGCGTTTCAATCGCCTGATACGTCAGATCATAATTGTCTGCCTGCGCGGATACCCCGCAAGTCAGCAAAGCTGCTGCGGCCGCAGCAGCCCATTTCATTTTAAATTTCATTGCGCTCCTCCATTCATTGGAATGACAGCTTTTCGGCAATACATTTTGCTGCTTTCTTCATTATAAACCTCTTCATCTATAGTGCAAGACTAATAATCAGTCGATTCCCATTCCCCCCTTTCTTTGAGTACGACTTAATCAGCGTTTCATCAAAAAACGCGTTTCCTATAAAGAAAACGCGTTGTATAGTCCGTGGGGGAGCTGCCCTTGATGGCAAATGAAAGCTCTGCTTACATGCGGAATGAGGATCGCGGCTTCACCGCGAATCAAAAATAAAACGGTGCCCCAATGGCTCTTGATCGACTGCCGAGCCGCAAACGAAAAAGATTTCTCGCTTTGCTCGAAATGACGATATGAGAGAGTCTGATGTCTCCCAATCACCAGTCATTTGAGTCTTCTGATCCCTAATCCCCGGTGCTTTCAAACGGATGGAAACAGATCGAGAGTTCACTGTCTTTCCCCCAAGACCTTTCCCAGATCCACCGCCGGCATCACGATCGCGAGGATGACCATCAGGATCCCCACGACCTGCAGACCGACAAAGCTCATTTGAAAGATGAGGCAGGAAAGGATGACGGAGGCCGCCGGTTCGCTCGTCGCCGTGATGAGTGCCTGCTGCGGGGAGAGGAGTGGGACATGACAGACTCTCCTAAGAAAATAACAAAGGACTTTTTAAATCATCGCGTTCAGGTATCGTAGAGGCCGTGCTACCTGCGCTAGATCCGCTGATCATTCTCCTGCCGTCTTTTCATTTTCAAAAATACCCGGCGCTGCAATAGCAAGGAGAACGAGCAGAATGCCAAAGCCCTGAATAAAATTGAAATGGGTATGAAAGATGAAATAGGATGCAATGACAGAGATCGCAGGCTCGATGGTCGCAGTGACGGAAGCCTGTGAGGCCGGAAGGAACCGAAGGCCTGCATTGTAGCAGGTAAAAGATAGCGCCGTACCAAGGACGACGATCCAGAAAATATCGAAGCGGACTTCCGGAGCAAAGAAGCCGGAGAAGTCCCCCATGGGATTGATGATATAGGAAGCCACGGCTCCGGTGAACATGCCCAGCGCGAGGACGAAGGAATTATCCAGTACACCGATGAAGCGCTTCGGAAATACACAACAGATCGCAAAGAAGACCGCGGAAGCCAGCCCCAGATACACACAGTCTGCAGGTACCGAGAGACGGCTCACATCTCCGCCCGTCACCAGAAGAAGGACTCCGATGATCGCCAGTACGACAGCCGCGAGCTCCCCCGCCAGCGGCAGCCGTCTTTTTTGAAAGGAGACCCAAAGGATCACCATCGCCGGACAGGTATATTGGATGACCGTTGCCGCTGCTGCATTGCCGGCGGCGATCGAAGCAAAGTAGGTATAGTGCATCAGCATCAGACCGACTACACCATAGAAGATCAGTCCCCACCAGAGAGATGGCTGCTGCACTTGTTGGTTCTGTGCTTGGTCTTTCATCTCTTGAAATTGAGCGTGGTGTAAGAAATTTAAAGACAATTGCAGGAAGAAACAATATTATTAAGGAAAATGGCTTCACAATAATTGATGACTGCTACAATGCCAATCCGGTTTCAATGAAAGCATCTCTTGATGTTCTTGACACTGCTATTGGAAGAAAAGTTGCTATTCTTGGAAGTATGTTTGAGCTTGGTGAGAACGAGAAACAGATGCATTACGATGTTGGGATGTATCTTGGAACTAAGGATATTGATGTACTTATAACCGCAGGCGACCTTGCTGCACAGATTGCGGAAGGAACAAGGGCGTATATTGACACTAATTACAATGCGCATGGTTGTGAAGTACATGATTTTGAAACAAGAGATGATATGTTAAAAAGTATTGGACATATTCTGAAAACAGGTGATAATATACTTATAAAGGCTTCTCATGGAATGGAGTTTACCAAAGTTGTAGAAGCTGTTAAAACAATTAATGTATAAAGGAGAATTATGAGCAGAGCAGTAAGAAGAATAGGGATAATTGCGGTACTTGTACTTGTTGTGGGAGTATTTGCCGGATGTGGAAAGAAAGATTCAGTTGTAGGAACATGGGAAGGTGATGATTATACATATACCTTCAATGCAGATGGAACAGGAACACAGCAGATTGGCGGTATCAATGTTAATATTTCATCATACGAGGCTAAGGATGGAAAGCTAAGCATAACTGTTACATATCTTGGAACAGATGATACAACAGAATTTGCTTACACATTGAAAAAAGATGTGCTGACACTGACAAGCGGTGATGACACAATTACACTTAACAGAAAATAATATTTTATAAAGGCTTTTGTACCTGAAATATGGTGCAAAAGCCTTTTTTTAAAATAAATATATTTTATATCTTTACAAATATTATTCTACATGATATTATCCATAATATAAAAAGCGCTTTTTAAATAAAATGTATCTGGAGGAGGATAAGTATATGCATGATATTATCGAACATTATGGAAAAGTAGTTATAGCACTTGCGGGAGTGCTTGCTGCAGTACTGCTTACAGCAGCGGTTGTTACTATTGTTACAGACAGAACCAAGGAGGCAGTAAGCGACATATCGTATAAAGAACATATATATGATGCAATAGATGCAAGTAAACCGGAGTAGTACAGGATAGGAGAATATATGGAGAAAGAACAGCTTCAGCAACTGATAGATAACAATAAGGATGATCTTTTTTCAGAAATTCAGGATGAGATATCAGATGAATCTGTTACAGACATTGAGTGGGATGGACACAATCTGTGGATAACCCAGTTGGGAAGAGGATGCTATATTGCCATGAAAGAACTAAGTGATAGATATATGGATAATCTGTCAATAAGACTTGCTAATATTATGGGGGTACCTTTTAACAGGGTACACCCAATATTGGAAGCGAACACCGAAACCCTGAGAATTTCAATATGGCATGAATCGCGTTGTGGGAAGAAAAGCATGGCTATAAGAAAAATACCGGGAAAGCTTCGTTTCGGACATGCTGATCTGATTCAGTCTGACTATGCACCAGAGAGCATTATCACATTACTTGAGAATTGTGTAACTGCACATTTGTCAACAGTTATAGGTGGACAGCCGCATGCAGGAAAGACAGAGCTTCTCAAGTATCTTGCAACATTTATTCCGGCAGAAGAAAAGGTTGGAGTATATGAGGACAATCAGGAAATTCATTACCGTCAGATTAATCCTCACAGCAAATGTGTTGAATTTTTTGTTGATTCCAAAGTATCGTATCAGGACATTATTAAAGCAGGGCTTAGACATAATATTGACTGGGTGTTGTTATCAGAGTCAAGGGGACCGGAGGTTATGGAACTGCTTAACAGCCTTTCGACAGGTGCATATTGTATGACAACAATGCATCTGGACGATATAAGGGATATGCCAGACAGAATGTATTCAATGCTTGGAAAGGGTGAATCTTCGGAAAGATTTATTAACAGTATATATAAGTATATAGATCTGGTGGTATTGGTGGATTGTGACAGATTTGAAAAAAGAAAGATAAGGCAGGTTGGGTTTCTTAGCAGGAATAATGGCAGTAACAGCTGTACTGTTATATATGAAGACGGGGAATTTAAGGATACTCATATTCCAGAAGATATTAAAGATAAATTTGTAAGATTTGGAATAGACAATCCGTATGTATGGAGGCATGATTGAGAAGAGTATTAAAGTATTTATCGGTTAATCAGATTATAAAGGATATATCTGATGTTAATGGTGTGATGTCGGTAAAGAGATTTATTATCACTACAATAATGGCAGGGGGCGCGGTATTTGGTGCCTGTATGCTGTACAGGGTTAATTATGTTCTGTCAGCACTGGCTATGCTTATGGTGGTGCTTATGGTGCCGGGACTTGTAAGGGGATATTTCAAGGAAAGATATGATGCTGCAAGATTTTCGGATGTTGATATTTATCTTCATCAGATTTCATATTCGTTTATGAGAACACCAAAGATTAATCAGGCATTAAAGGATGTATATGAGATAAGCAGTGGAAGCCTTAAGCAGTGTATAGGAAGGGCGTTAGATGAACTTCAATATGGAATGGGAGACAGAGTGTATAATGATGCACTAAAGATTATTGAAGAAGAATATGGATGTGCAAGAATAAGAACTCTTCATAAGTTTATTATAAGCGTTGAAGAAAAGGGTGGAAGATATGCCGGTGCTATGGAGGTGCTACTTGAGGACTTTGACAGATGGGTTAATAATG